>Ga0255052_10000684_pt1 | contig 26889 bp, 23 predicted proteins | sample JV7_2_21_MG_FD_188632 | JGI IMG/M metagenome (GOLD analysis project Ga0255052, IMG submission 188632) | Seawater microbial communities from Jervis Inlet, British Columbia, Canada - JV7_2_21 | ecosystem: Environmental > Aquatic > Marine > Inlet | place: Canada: British Columbia | collected...
GGCAGCGATCGGTCGATGTCGAAAGACGAGTTCGGCGTGCACGCGGCCGGAGCGCTGGCCCGAAAAATCGAGGAAGTGGGTGCCGACAAAATTGCGGCATTCGTTGGTGAGCCGATCCAGGGAGCTGGTGGCGTCATCATTCCGCCTGATACTTACTGGCCGGAGATCCAGAGGATTTGTAATGAGCATGGCATTCTCCTGATCACCGATGAGGTGATCTGTGGCTTTGGCCGCCTTGGTGAATGGTTTGGTGCCGATTTCTACGGCGTTAAATCGGACCTGATGACCTTCGCCAAAGGCGTTACGTCCGGATATCTGCCGCTGGGCGGCGTGATGGTCGGAGATCGCGTCAGCGATGTTCTGATTGACAAGGGCGGTGAGTTCTATCACGGCTTTACCTACTCTGGGCATCCGGCATCCTGTGCGGTTGCGATCGAGAACGTGAAGATCCTGCAACGGGAAAAACTGGTAGAGCGAGTGCGCGATGACATCGGTCCCTACCTGCAGGAAAAATGGGCCACGCTCGGTAAGCACCCAATCGTAGGTGAGACCCGAATGGTTGGACTGATGGGCGCATTGGAACTGGTCAAAGACAAGGGTTCGCTCGAACGCTTCGATGAAGACGACGGCGCTGGTACGATTTGCCGTGATTTCCTCGTTAACAATGGCCTCGTGATGCGTGCTGTCGGTGATACGATCGTGACGGCTCCGCCGCTGACACTGACGCATGAAGAAGCGGATGAGCTTGTCGAGAAGGCATGGAAAAGCCTGGACCTGACACAGCAAGCACTCTGATTTCCGGGAAGGACGATGACTGTCAAGAAATCCAGTGACCATGCGATCAAGCGCGACAGCCTGTACGGCACACTCAGCGAGCCGACCTACGCGGGCGCAGTATCGTTCATGCGTCGCAAATACACTCAGGATCTTGAGGGTGTGGACCTTGTCGTAACGGGCGTACCGCTGGATATCGCGACAACCAACCGGCCGGGTACGCGGTTCGGACCGCGGGGCATTCGGGCTGCTTCTGCCGGCATATCCTGGATGCGGCCTTATGGCACAGACGTTGACCCGTTCGACAAGCTGGCAGTGATTGACTACGGCGATTGTTTCTTCGATTTCGGTCGACCCGAAACGGTGCCGGACGCGATTGAGGCACATGCGAGCAGCATTATCGACCAGGGACCGGGCCTGCTCACACTGGGTGGCGATCACTTTATTTCCTGGCCACTGCTCAAGGCACACGCGAAAAAACATGGCAAGCCGCTGTCACTGTTGCACTTCGACGCACACAGTGACACCTGGGAAGATGAAGAAGGTCGGGTCGACCACGGCACGATGTTCTGGCATGCGGTCCAAGATGGCCTTGTCGATCCTCTGCAATCCGTGCAGATAGGATTGCGGACAACGAACGACGACACGCTCGGATTCAATATTTTCGACGGACCCTTTGTGCATCAGAACGGTGTTGAAAACGTTATCGAGGAAACGCGGAGGGTTCTTGGTGACGATCCGGTTTACCTGAGTTTCGATATTGACTGTCTCGATCCTAGCTATGCGCCGGGCACGGGCACGCCCGTATGTGGTGGCCTCACCTCACAACAGGCCATAGCAATCCTTCGCGGCCTGGTTGGCATTAACATTATTGGCATGGATCTCGTCGAAGTGGCGCCCATTTACGACGTTGGTGAGATTACCTCTTTGGCCGGCGCTACTCTCGCGATGGAAATGATCAACATGTACGCGCATCGGCCCGGCAGTTAGCTGTTGATGGCTGATTCGCCCTCACTGAATCCGCGATTTCTCGACGCCGCAATCGAAGCAGCAATAGACGGCCTTCGCGCCGGTGGCATTCCCATCGGATCCGTATTGGTGATTGATGGTGAGATCGTCGGACGCGGGCACAACAAAAGGGTTCAGTCTGGCAGCGCTGTTCTGCATGCCGAAGTGGATTGCCTGGAGAACGCTGGCCGATTGACTGCATCTGACTATGAGCGTTCTGTTCTCTACTCGACGTTGTCTCCGTGCGACATGTGCAGTGGTGCGGTATTGCTCTACAAGATCCCGACAGTCGTCATCGGTGAGAACAAAACTTTTCAAGGGCCGGAAGAATATCTGCGCAGTCGGGGAGTAGAGCTGCACATAATGGATAACGGAGATTGCATTCGCATGATGGAGGAGTTCATTTCTGAAAACCTGTCGTTATGGAATGAAGACATCGGTGAATAGCTGGTGAAAATCTGGGTTGATGCCGACGCTTGTCCGGTGGTGATCAAGGAAATACTTTTCAGGGCCGCAAAGCGGACCAACACAGAAATGACACTGGTAGCCAATCAGCCACTTAGCGTTCCGCCGTCTCCGTTGATAAAAACGGTCCAGGTTGCTTCGGGCTTTGACGTTGCGGACAACGAAATCGTCAGGCGTGCGGAAGTTGGTGACCTTGTCATCACGGCCGATATTCCTTTGGCTGCTGAAATCATCGAAAAAGGTGCGCACGCCCTGAATCCAAGGGGCGAGCTATATACGACGGAAAATATCAAGGCACGCCTGAATATGCGCGACTTCATGGACAATCTGCGAGGCAGCGGAATTCAAACCGGCGGCCCGAAAGAATTCAGTCAATCGGACCGCCAGGCGTTCGCTAACGCACTGGACCGAATGCTGGCCAAAGCCGAATCATAGAGGAAGCTGGCTGCAGCGCATCGTCGTAGGCCACAACGTCGACAGATTGATTTGCTTCGGTAAACGAATATTGCCGTTGTCTGTTACTCTCGCCCCTCTGCAAAAAAAGGACTGCATCATGTCACCACGCCTTCCCGTTTTGACTTCCAGGCCACTCTATATCGTCACGATCATTTGTTTCCTGACCGGACTGAGCATTGCCGGTCCTGTCGGGGCGCAAGAAACCGCCAAGCCAGTATTACACGGAAAACATTGGGTGGCCGTTACCGGCAAACCGCTGGCCGCGACCGCCGGGGGCATGATATTCACGCGTGGTGGAAACGCAGTGGACGCGGCCTGCGCGATGCTGGCTGCAACATCGACCATGTGGGACACCCTGGGATGGGGAGGTGAAACCCAGGCGCTGATCTACAACCCCCACACGGGCGAGGTCACCGGCATCAACGCACTGGGAGTGGCGCCAACCGGTGCGACCGCAGATTTTTTTCGCGAGCAAGGGATGTTGTACCCGCCCGAATACGGTCCCCTGGCCGCAGTGACGCCTGGCACACCTGGCGGCCTGATGGTGATGCTGGCTGAATATGGGACGCTGAGCCTTGCCGAAGTGTTGGCACCAGCCATGCAAATGGCGGAGGGGTATCCAGTCGAGAAATCTCAGGCCGACAACATGGAGAGGAACAAAGATGTATTGGTGCAGTGGCCAAGCTCGAAGCAGGTCTTCCTTCCTCACCTGAAGGAGGATGACAGTCAGGAACGTGCAGCACCCTATCCGGGCGAGAACTTCAGCCAGCCTGACCTGTTGGCTACATTGCAAAAATTGGTAGAGGCCGAGAGCAAGGCACTGGCCAACGGTAAGAGCCGCAAGGAAGCGATTTACGCGGCATACGATCGCTTTTATCGCGGCGACATTGCGGAGGAACTCGTTCGCGGTTCCGCCGAGTATGGCGGATTGATGACAATGGCAGACCTCGACCGCTGGCAAGTCCATATCGAGGATCCGGTCAGCACCAATTATAAAGGCATCGAGGTATACAAACTTACACACTGGGTGCAGGGACCGGTCCTGTTGCAGGCGCTGAACATCCTCGAGGAAATCGACCTGAAGGGTATGGGCTACAGCACCGCTAACTATATCCACGCGTTGTACCAGGCCATGAACCTGTCATTTGCTGACCGGGATTTTTACTATGGCGATCCCTATGTGCCACCGGTGGAACCGATTGAGGGCCTTCTTTCAAAGTCCTATGCAGAGCACCGGCGCGGGCAAATCAACTGGCAACGCAACGATCCTGATGTAAAGCCGGGGGACCCGTATCCTTTCCAGGGTGACAAGAATCCGTACCTGGACTTACTTGAGAAATGGACACCAATTCCGCCGACAGCCGAAGCCCTTGGCGTGGAGAGCTTCCAGCAGGCCAGTTTGATGAGCGCCGATGAGAGCTTCCTGGCCGGTACCACCTCGATCCAGGCTGCCGATGCTGAAGGCTGGGTAGTTTCGGTCACACCAAGCGGCGGCTGGATTCCGGCCTTTATTGCCGGTCGCACCGGTGTCGGAATGAGCCAGCGCATGCAGAGTTTCGTATTGGATGAGGCGCTCAATCCCTTCAACGTCGTGCAGCCCGGGCAAAGACCTCGCGCAACGCTCACGCCCAGTCTGGCGTTGAAGGACGGCAAACCGTTAATGGCATTCTCGGTGCAAGGTGGTGACTCTCAGGATCAAAACCTGTTGCAGTTCTTTCTTAATGTCGTTGAATTTGGCATGAATGTGCAGCAGGCCGTCGAGGCTCACAATATCGCCAGCTACCAGATGCAAAGTTCGTTTGGTGCTCACCAGGCCGAACCGGGTCGGTTGCAGGTCACCAACCAGGTGCCGGAACAGGTTCGCAATGAGTTGGGTCAAATGGGCTATCAGGTGGAAACAATAGACCGTACCTATAGTCCTATCACGGCCATCTATTTCGATAGCAGGAATGGCACGATGTGGGGTGGCGCCAGTGACTACGGCGAGGATTACGGCGTGGCCTGGTAGCCAGCGACCCGGGTTTCTGATCCGGTCCTCTTATCAGGCGAGGATTGGATTTGTTTTAGAAACTCGGTGGCGTACAAGCTGACACGGTCACGCAATCTTCGTTGCCGGTGTTCCTGAATCGATGCGGCAGGTTGCTGCTGAAGCGATAAGCGTCACCGGCAGACAGAGTTTGCACTTGCTCACCAACCGTCACTTCCAGGCGTCCCTGCAGGACGATTCCGCCTTCCTCGGCATCATGACTCAACATCGATTGACCGGTATCGGCACCAGGTTGATATCGTTCGTACAAGATCTGCAACTGGCTGCTACTCAGATCGCTGCCGACCTGCAAATAGGATATCGGTCCGCTGCTGATTTCCGACAGTTCGCTGTGACCATAGAAATACTTACTATCGGTTAGTGAATCCGAAGCGAAGAATTCGGCGAACGATACATCCAGCGATTCCAGGATGCGCTTCAACAGGCCCGTCGACGGATCGGTGCGACCATGTTCGATGAGTGAAATCGTTGCATTGGAAACGCCGGAGGCCGCCGCCAGTTTACGCTGCGACAGGCCCCGGGAGGTACGCAACGTCTTCAATCTGAGGCCAATATTTTCCATGATTGAATCCCGTGTTGAATTGTTGAATATACTTAACAGTATCGATTCGTATTCTAATAAAAACAATGAGTTAAATTCAATAGTTTAAATATTGTTAACTGATCAGGCTTGCAGTACTCTGACGGGCTATGCAGGAAACTACCGAACATACAGGCTCTTACTACGCAGCCACGGCGAACTGGCGGACCGACTATCCCAAGCTTGTCGGCGAGCAGCGCTGTGATGTAGCCGTCGTTGGCGCGGGCTTCACCGGCGTCTCAACGGCCCTGCATCTGGCGGAGCGCGGCTATGACGTCACGTTGGTCGAAGCCAATCGCGTTGGCTGGGGTGCGTCTGGCCGCAATGGCGGGCAGCTCATTGATGGCATCGTTGAGGTCGGGAAGATCAATGAGATCGGCCGGAGGTTTGGCAATGAAGCTGCCGAGATTGTTCGAAAAATCGGTGTCGACTCTCGCGACGTGGTTCTCGACAGAATCGAAAAGTACTCAATCAATTGCGATCTGAAGTTCGGATTTCTCGATGTCGCTTTGAGCCAGGGCGATCTGGATTACTTCGAGTCCGAAGTCGAACGTAAGGAGGCATTGAATTACCCGCACAAGATGGAGCTCGTCTCCAAAGAGGCCATGCACACTGTTATCGGCTCCGATATTTACCTTGGCGGCATGACCCATCGTGGTAACGGTCACCTGCATCCGTTGAATCTGTGCATCGGCGAGGCGCGAGCTGCAGAAGAATTAGGTACGAGAATTTTCGAGCAATCAAAGGTGAACCGAATAGTGCACGGCGAAAGCCCGCGAGTGGAAACCGCTATGGGTGTGATGCACGCAAAGAAAGTCGTGTTGGCCGGTAACGCCTACCTCGGAAAATCCGAGCCAAAACTCTATGGAAAAGTAATACCGGCAGGAAGTTACATTATCGCCACCGAGGCATTGAATTCTGGTCTGGCAAGTGAATTGTTGCCGCAAGACATGGCGGTTTGCGATCAGCGTGTCGGTCTGGACTATTTCCGGCTCTCGGCCGACAAACGTATGTTATTCGGCGGGCTGTGCAACTACGGAGGCCGCGACCCGAAGAGTATTACCGGCGCTATCCAGCCGAACATGGTGAAGGTATTCCCACAATTGAAAGATGCACGCATCGACTTTGAATGGGGCGGCTACATCGCAATCGCGATCAAGCGCGTCCCGCAGTTTGGGCGCATCGAAGGAAACACCTGGTACGCACAAGGATACTCAGGACACGGTGTCGCACCGACACATATTGCCGGGCAAATTCTCGCCGATGCAATCAGTGGCGACATGGAACGCTTCGATGTATTCGAAAAAATCCGTCACTGGAAAGTTCCCGGTGGCAAGTGGTTTGCCAATCCTGCGCTTGCGCTTGGCATGCTTTATTATCGACTCAAAGAAATTCTCTGAGACATACCTGGAGCTCAGTCATGACTGACAATACCGTACGACAAATTACCAATGCATTGCCCGACCTGGAGTCCTACTGGATGCCATTCACAGGCAATCGCTATTTCAAACAACATCCGCGCATGATTTCCCGCGCGGAAGGCATGTATTGCTATACGACCGAAGGGAACAAACTGCTCGATGCAGTGGCGGGCCTCTGGTGTTGCAACGCCGGTCACTGCCATCCGAAGATCGTAGAAGCGATCAAGGAGCAGGCCGAAGTGCTCGACTACGCCATGGCATTTCAGCTCGGTCACCCAAAGGTTTTTGAATTGGCGAACAGGCTGACTGACATCGCTCCCGAGGGCATCGATTATGCGTTCTTCGTCAATTCGGGCTCGGAGGCTGTGGATACCGCGCTCAAGATGGCGCTCGCCTATCACCGCACTCGCGGTGAGGGCGCGCGAACGCGACTGATCGGTCGCGAAAAGGGTTATCACGGCGTGGGCTTCGGCGGAATTTCCGTCGGTGGTCTGTCACCGAATCGCAAGATGTTTGGTGCGATGCTGCCTGGTGTCGATCACTTGCCGCATACCCATAACATAGAGCACAACGCGTACTCCCGCGGTCTGCCTCAGTGGGGTGCGCACCTGGCAGACGAACTCGAGAACATCATCGCACTGCACGATGCATCAACGGTTGCTGCTGTAATCATTGAACCGATTGCTGGATCTGCCGGTGTCCTTCTTCCACCAGAGGGATATCTCAAACGTGTTCGCGAGATCTGTGACAAGCACGGCATTCTCCTGATCTTCGATGAGGTTATTTGCGGCTTTGGCCGTACCGGCGATACTTTCGGTGCGACCCGGTTTGGAGTAACGCCGGACCTGATGACGACCGCAAAAGGCCTGACAAGTGGCACGGTCCCAATGGGTGCAGTACTTGCGTCAAAACACATTTACGACACGTTTATGACCGGGCCGAACGGCGCGATCGAGTTCTTCCATGGGTATACGTATTCCGGACACCCGCTCGCGGCCGCAGCAGGCGTTGCGACAATGGATGTTTACCAGGGCGAAGGGTTGTTTGATCGTGCGCGGGAAATGGAAGATCGATTTGCCGACGCGTTGCATAGTTTAAAGGGCGAACCCAACGTTATCGATATCCGAAACTTCGGCCTGATCGGCGCAGTCGAACTGGAGGGCATCGAAGGACAGCCTACGGCTCGCGCGATGTCGATTTTCCGCGAGTGTTTCGATAATGGTGTCATCATTCGTACGACGGGCGACACGCTGGCGTTTTCGCCGCCACTGATCATCAGTGACGCAGAGATCGAGACAGTCGTCGAGACGGTTCGCACCGCGTTGCGGTCGCAATAGACTAAAAGGTCAAATCAATGGCTCAGAAAGCTGAAAATGTAGGCGCGGTCCGAACGGTATCCAACTGGATCAATGGTGAAATTCAGGAGGCGCAATCCGATCGCTGGGGGGACGTGTTCGATTCGGCGACCGGTGAAAAATGCGCTCAGGTCGTGATGTCATCAGAAGCCGATGTTGATGTTGCGCTTGCTGCTGCGAAGGCCGCATTGCCTGGCTGGTCCAGTACGTCTGTACTGCGCCGCGCCAGGGTGATGTTCAGGCTCAAAGAACTGATCGAAAGAGACCGGGCGGAAATCGCTGCGCTGATCACCCAGGAACATGGCAAGGTTTTGCATGATGCCGATGGCTCTATCCAGCGTGGGCTGGAAGTTGTCGAGTTTGCCTGTGGCATTCCTCACCTTATCAAAGGCGAATACAACGACCAGGTTGGCTCAGGTGTGGATTGCTATTCCATGCGTCAACCGGTTGGCGTTTGTGTCGGCATAACGCCGTTCAACTTCCCGGCGCTGGTGCCGCTGTGGATGTTTCCGCTGGCCCTCGCGTGCGGCAACACTTTTGTTCTGAAGCCGTCAGAAAAAGATCCCAGTTGTTCGCTGAAGTGGGCAGAGCTCCTGACAGAGGCCGGTTTGCCGCCGGGCGTCTTTAGCGTCGTGCAGGGCGATCATGTTGCCGTCAATTCGCTGCTGAATGACGATCGGGTGTCTGCTGTGAGCTTCGTCGGATCAACACCGGTGGCCGAACACGTTTACAGAACGGCGTCGACAAACGGGAAGCGCGTGCAGGCTCTTGGCGGCGCCAAGAATCACCTGGTCGTTCTTCCCGATGCTGACATGGACCAGGCCGCTGATGCATTGGTCGGCGCAGGTTATGGTTCGGCCGGCGAGCGCTGCATGGCGATATCGGCAATCGTGGCCGTTGGTGATTCTGCGGAGCCGCTGCTCGAAAAGCTGCTGCCAAAGATCGAAGCACTGAATATTGGTACGGGCATGGACAACAACAACGATATGGGCCCGCTGATTACGGCTGAGCATCGGGACAAGGTCCGCTCGTACATTGACCTCGGTGAGGAAGAGGGTGCTTCTGTCGTCGTTGATGGTCGGACGCATGACATCACGGAATCGTCCGGGTATTTCCTGGGGCCGACGCTGTTTGACCACGCGAAGCCCGATATGCGGGTTTACCAGGAAGAGATCTTCGGGCCGGTCCTGACGATGGTCCGTGTTGACACGTTCGATGAAGCAATCTCCCTGATCAACGAACACGAATATGGCAACGGCACCGCTATTTTTACGCGCGATGGTGACGCTGCCCGGGAATTTGCCCATAGTATCGAAGTGGGCATGGTGGGCGTCAATGTACCGATTCCCGTGCCGCTGGCGTTTCACAGTTTCGGTGGTTGGAAACGTTCACTATTCGGCGACATGTCTGTTTATGGCATGGAAGGCGTACGCTTTTATACGCGCCTGAAAACAGTTACATCCCGCTGGCCCACCGGTATCCGGCCAGGTGCGGATTTCTCAATGCCGACCATGTGATCCGCCTGCCCTGGTCTTGTGTGACGTAACATGACAGCTACAGGATTATTGAGCGCCTTTTCAACCTGGTCCGCGGAAAGAAAACCGCTGGTGCTCGCCAGCGTTTTTGAAACAGCCGGCTCGACATATAGTAAGGCCGGCGCGCAAATGCTTATCACTGGTGATGGTGATTTCCAGGGCATGCTGTCGGGCGGTTGTCTTGAGGGTGATCTTGCGGAACGGGCTTGTGCGGTCCTTGATTCCGGTCGCCCACAATCGGTCACCTATGATCTTGGTAGCAATGACGAGGAATTGTGGGGTCTTGGCGTTGGCTGTGACGGCCTGATGAAGATATTCCTGCAGCCGCTGCATCCGGATAAGGGGTACGAGCCATTTGCAACGATGGTGCGAGCGTTCGCCGGTGACAGCGAACAGGTTGCCGCGACAGTGATCGACTCTGCGATAGACCGTCTTCCGGCCGGCGCGACAATGGTGACGGTTGACGGTGAGCTGGCATTCAGCGACGTCGATAGTGATTTTGCACAGCAAATAAGCGCAATCATCGGAGCGACATTGCTCGCACGCCAATCCGATAGTCACGAGATCACAGCAGAGGCGGGCAATGCGACCTTATTGTTTTCCCTGCTGCAGCCGCCACCCGCTATTCTCGTCCTCGGCGCTGGCCTGGATGCCGAGCCGGTCGTACGATTCGCGAGCGAGCTCGGCTGGCGAGTCACAGTGCAGGATCACCGGCCGGCCTATATCGAGTCAGGAGATTTTGACGGTGCAGAGCTTCTTCACTGTGTGCCCGTTGAAGAGGTATCTGCCACACTGGATCTCGATCGCTATGCAGCGACTATTGTGATGAGCCATCACCTGGTGAGCGATCGGCAATATCTCAGCCAATTGGCAAGTAGCCGGATACCGTATATCGGATTACTCGGACCGATCGATCGTCGCCGGCGCCTGCTCGATGATTTGGGTGAATTATCCGGGAAACTCGAGTCCAGGTTGCACGGACCGGCTGGCATTGATATCGGCGGCCGCGGTCCCGCATCAATTGCGCTGTCAATCGTTGCCGGGATGCATCAGGAGCTGATGCTGGCGGATATTTCTTAAGTTTCAGTCGGGTCGCCTGGTAGAAACACGGCAATGATCAGATCGGCGAGTTTGTCCAGGTTTTCCAATTCCTCGAGATCGATATCGGAGGTTCTCTTCACTTCGAGCGCCAGCGCGATAAGGCCGCCAGAGGACACCCGTATCATATTGTAAATCAGCGCCGGGTCGCCTGGAGGCGTAATACCTCTTTCCTGAAGTTCTGCAATGTAGGCTGATGAAACGTCAGACAGCGGCTTCAGGAAATTCTCACTGAGCCAGTCAATCCGGTCGCTGGGGTTGCTCGATTCCTGAAGAATGATCTTGTGCAGTGTCGGATGTCGGGCCGCATAGTGGACGTAAATTCGAATCATCGCGGAGAAGCGGATTTTCGGGCAATCAAGTGAGTGCTCATCCTGTGCATTTTGCAGGGCCGCAATGAAATCTCGGAACACGTACTTAACCGCAGAACGCCACAGTCGATCCTTGTTGCTGAAATGATACGTAATCAACGGATGGTGCACGCCTGCGCGAGCTGCGATATCCCGCGTGGATGTCCCTTTGAAGCCATTCTCCGAGAACGCCTCGAGTGCAGCGTCCAGCAATTTCTGCTTGGTGAGCAGGCTCCGTTGTTGTTGTTTCCGGGGCAGTTTTTCCTGGCTTTCACTCACCCTGCGGGCCTCTTGTCTGTTGTTTTAATCCCAAGAGTACCGGCTGGACACCAAACGGTCCACAGCGGATTGTTTTTACGGGTGGAAAAAATCTGTTCTTATTGCAGATCGAATGCCAAGCGAACGGCCGTACGCTTTTCTACAGCGATACCATTTTCAACTACCGGCTCAAATCGCCACTGCTCGACAGCATCCATCGCCGCTTGATCGAATGTACCATTGGGGTCCGCACGCAGAATTGACATGCTACGGACGCGGCCATCAGTTGTCACCGTAAACTGGACGTCTACCGAGCCCGTGATGTTACGGCGTCGGGCGGCACGAGGGTATTCCGGTCCGACATAATTTGTTCGGGTCAGGCGACTGATCGATACCATTTCTGGCTCAATCGGGCCGCTGCTGGCCACAACGTTCTCGGTCGCCGGAGCACTGTTCTGGAGCAGTGGGCGTTGCTGCGGTTCGGGCTGCTGCACGACTTGCAGCTGGACCGTGTTGGCGCCCGTCGCGCCGGCTTCGGGCAAGCTAAACGTTGTTGCCCCATTGGTCGCAGTTACTTCAGGTTGCGGATTATTCGGCGCAGCCGGCGTGGTCGCCGCATTGGTTTGAGTACGGTTGCTGCTCGGAGCAGGGGTGGGTCTTACCGGTGCCGCTGCCCCGACGCCCAATGGCGACGCGGTGGCGGCCTGGTTGGCCTGCTTCTCGGATTCAACGCGCGCGGCTTCGGCGGCTTCGGCCTCTCGTTGCAATGCTGCGATCCTTTCTTCTTCACGCCGTATATCGGCCAGGCGTTTCTCTTCCGCCAGCCTTTCAAGCTCAGCCTGACGATCAATTTCTGCTTGTTTCGCAGCTGCCTGCTGACGTGCAAGCTCTGCTGCACGTTCTGCCGCAGCTACACGGTCGGCCTCTTGCTGCCGTGCGAGCTCTGCAACGCGTTCGGCCTCAGCGACACGAGCCGCTTCCTGCTGACGCTCCAATTCTGCCAGCCGGTCTGCCTCGGCCTGACGAGCGGCTTCGGCAATCGCTTCCCTGGCATCAGCCAGTACGGTCGTCGTGGCACTAAGTTCGCTGCTGGTCGGGTCAAGTGATCGCGCATCGCCAAGCAATGAATCGGCTCTGTCCAACTGGCCGTTGTCGATGGCGTCACGAGCCTGCAATACAAGCTTGCTGGCAACCGTTATCAGGCCCTGTTCTGCTGCCTGATTCTCAGGATCGCTTACGAGTGCCTGTTGAAAATAGTAGCGGGCATTGTCATTTGCCGGCGAGGTCAATGTGCCCGCGTCCAGGTGTTCGTTAGCAAGCGCCAGGGTTTCACCAACCTGGCGCCGGATTCGGGCTGATTGCAGTTCTTCGGTCAGCAAGTCAACTTCGACTGAGCTGGCACCTGCAATTGTTCGTGCCTCTGAGATAAGTGCACCAGCGTCTTCGAACCGTTCGTCACGAATCGCCAGGCGAGCCTGGTCTGCTGTGTCCCGGACCTGCAACTCTGTTAGCTGTGCGCCAAGAAAAGTCAGGCGCGGGTTGCCTGGGTCTGCCTGTCGCGCCATATCGAGTGCTGCTCCGGCATCAACGGCGTTTCGCGCCAGGATCGCGCTCTCTGCGAGGCCAAGAACCCGGCCGACGATATTGTCAAACTCCGCCGCGACGATTACGTCGTCTTCCGCTTCTGCAACGGTAGCGACATACAACTCAAGCGCACTGTTTCCGGCAGGCGTTATAAGGTTTCCTGCATCACGTGCGGCCCGGGCCCTTTCAAGAAGCTCTGCGTAGGGTGGCGGTGGTGTTGGGACAACCGTCTCGACAACCGTGGACTCGGACGTGACTGGAGCCGTTACGTCCGCATTCGTCTCGTTGGTCGTCGGCGCCGTGTCCAGTGCCTGTTCACTGGCTATCTCGTCCGGCGTTCCGCCACCAGTCATCACCAGCCATGCAATCACCGCGACAGCAGCAACTGCACCGCCGCCGATGGCGAGTACTTTGGTGTTCTTCGTTGGGCTCGACATCTCGCCGACAGAATCGAGCATGCCCATGGCACTGCCAGCCACAGAATCTTTGGCCTCGGAAATTGATTTACCGACTGACGCGGCAATGTCGGTCATTGTATCGGTGAAGCTGCCGGTTTCGCCGAACGCGGCATCCAGACCGGAATCGATCGTTGGCTCGATACGGCTGTCCGAAATTATCGGCTCGATCTTCCTCGCCGATACCGGTGCCGGCTTGGGTTTCGGTTTCGGCTTTTTAATCACCGGCGGCGCTTTCTTCGCTGCAGGCTTCGGTGCCGGCTTGGGTTTCGGCGCTGGCGCTTGAATCACGACCGGCTTTGGCTTCGGTTTTTCCTTCGCCTGTGGAGCAGGCGCTCGTTTCGGCGCCGGCTTCGGCTTCGAGGCGATTTGCGCCGGCTGCGATTTTGGTTCGAATGCCTCGTCCGGCGCTTCCATGTGGTGCTTGACCGATGCTTCAATGGCCAGACGTGCCCGCCCTGGAGACACTGGCTTCAGCAGGAAGCGGTACACGTGACCGCGATTGATAAGGTCCATCAGCAATTCGCCGTCATCCCGACGTCCGGCGACGATAGCGACAATTCTTGAGCGCTTCGCCCGAAGGCGTTTCGTCAGTCCTTCAATGTTGGATCCGACCATCGCGGCGTCGGTTACCAGTACGCCGACTTTGTTGTCGCGAACAAAGTCTTCAGCCTGAGTCGGTGTTACCGCGTGATACACATTGTGTAGTCCACGCGACGAATCTTTGATCGTGGCAAGAAATTCCTCGTCTTTCGTCAAAACCAGAACGTCAACTTCGCGGCCGCCAACACCCGGTGCCATCTCGATCTTGTTCGGTCGCAGCACCGGCAAGGTGCCAGTGCCGTCGCTGATGATCGCCGAGCCGTTCTCAGACGTCTCCATGACGATGTGCTCCGACACGGGCTCATCGACATTGGCTTTGTGATCGTTGGCGGACTCGGACAATGCAATCAGACGCACGCTCTTCGTTGCTGATTCGATCAGTTCGAGTAGTGCCGTTGGTTCGATCGTGCCGCGGACTATCTGGAAGACTTCCTGGATGCCTACCAGCGCTTCGAGTCCGTCCTGCATGTCAGTGCCGGCAAGCAGGATGCCGATCGTATCCGGAGATCTCTTCTTCGCTTCGCGAATAGCGTCCAGGCCACTCATGCCGGGAAGATCCTGTGCGGATACAAACACATGAATCGGAGTGTCGCCCAGGGTGTTCAGCGCTTCGGTACCACTGGTTGCACAATGGACTGAATAACGGTCGTTAAAACCGGCGCTCAGCGTGTCCAGTGTGCTTTGCTGACTGTGCAGCAACAGAACTTGTGTTTTGTAATGTTCCAGTGACACTTAACGTCCTCTTTGGCGACTTATGTCCAATGGCGTACTTAATATTTCGCCGTCAACGAGTATATCCTTGCTGCCAAAGGGTTTTGTTGCCGAAGGCCGACTAGATTTCGAATCTGTGAAGTGGTGCACAGTCGGAGTGCAGCTAACGTCACGTTTGGGCTCGACATAACACTCCACAAACCGCCTTTGGGGCGGTCTGAGCTCGTCTTGCGCAGATGCCCGCCGGCGGACGCCGGCAACGCCAGTTTCAGGCAGCGCTGATTCGGTCGCGGATTTCGTCCGTCAGTCTGTCGATCGCCTGGCTGACGGCGAGCACCTTTTGCTGCTTGGAACCCAGGCGCCTTACAGCGACGGTTTCCTCATCAACCTCACGCTGACCGACGGCCATCAGAACCGGCACCTTGGCCACGCTGTGTTCCCGGACCTTGTAGGAGATTTTTTCATTCCTGAGATCAGCCTCTGCCGATATGCCGGCACGGCGGAGTTTCGCGACTACATCTGCCGCGTATTCGTCAGCGTCCGAGGTGATCGTCAGGACCTTCACCTGGGTCGGTGCAAGCCACAATGGAAGATTGCCAGCGTGATGCTCCAGCAGGATGCCGATGAATCTCTCGAGGGAACCGAACATGGCGCGATGCAGAAGAACCGGCGTGTGCTTCTCTCCATCTTCACCGACGAACGTAGCGCCAAGTCGTGCCGGCAGGTTCAGGTCAACCTGGTGCGTGCCGCATTGCCAGTCACGACCAATCGCGTCTCTCAGGACAAACTCGAGCTTCGGACCGTAGAACGCGCCCTCGCCAGGATTGTACGAGTACTCGAGACCCGACGTTTCGAGGGCTGTTTTCAGTGCCGCTTCAGCCTGGTCCCACACCTCATCTTCGCCTACCCGAACTTCCGGTCGATCCGCAAATTTTATGAGTACGTCTTCGAAACCGAAATCGCGGTAGATACCAAGAATCAGATCACAGACCGCGATCGTCTCGTCCGTGATCTGTTCCGGCGTGCAAAAAATGTGTGCATCGTCCTGGGTAAATGCGCGCACACGCAGCAAGCCGTGCAAAGCGCCTGAGGGTTCATAACGATGCACCTTGCCAAACTCTGCGATGCGATAGGGCAGGTTGCGATAGCTCGTAATGCCTTGTTTGAAGATCTGCACATGCCCCGGGCAATTCATTGGCTTGATAGCGAAATTCCGCCCATCCTCCGTCTCACTGGTGAACATGAGTTCGCCGAAGGATTCCCAGTGGCCTGAGGTCTCCCAGAGCGAGCGATCCATCAGTTCCGGCGTGTTTACCTCGTGATAACCAGCTTCGTCCTGTTGCTCGCGCATATATTCAACGAGGTTTTGAAACAGGCGCCAGCCCTTCGGGTGCCAGAAGACGGCGCCCGGTGCTTCCTCCTGGAAATGAAACAAGTCCATGATTCGGCCAAGGCGGCGGTGATCTCGTTTCTCGGCCTCCTCAAGCTGAACCAGGTATTTGCGAAGCTGTTTGTCATTCGCCCATGCAGTGCCATAAATTCGCTGCAGCATCGCGTTCTTCGCATCACCGCGCCAGTAAGCCCCAGACACACGTGTCAGGTGAAATGCCTTGCCCAGTTTTCCGGTCGAGGGCAAATGTGGCCCGCGGCAAAGGTCGATGAATTCGCCCTGTTGATAGAGCGTCAGCGTCTCGTCGCCCGGAATGTCTTCTATGAGTTTGGCTTTGTATTCTTCACCCTGATCGCGAAAAAACCGGATCGCTTCTTCACGTTTCCAGACTTGTCGTTCTATCGTCTCGTCACGATCGACGATTTCTTTCATCCGGGCTTCAATCACCTCGAGATCATCAGCGGTGAACGGTTCTTCGCGAGCAAAGTCGTAGTAAAAACCGTTTTCAATAGCAGGTCCGATCGTCACCTGTGTGTCAGGCCACAGCTCTTTGACTGCCTCCGCAAGGACGTGGGCTGCGTCGTGGCGCAGGAGCTCAAGACCATCAGCCGAGTCCCGCGTCACGATCTCGACGGATACATCGTTTTCGATACTGCGGGTCAGGTCCCACAGCTCGTCGCTCACGCGGATTGCGACGGCATCCCTGGCAAGACTCTTGCCGATGGACTCGGCGATTTCCATGCCGGTCACGGCATTGTCGTACTGGCGTTCCGATCCGTCAGGTAATTGAATTTTTGGCATTTTTTCCTGCACTGGTGAGGGATATCTGGTCGCGCGCTATTGTACAGAATACTTCGTCCGAGCCAAACGCGAGGGTCCGGCACATCCACTCAAATGCGCGGTACAATCATGACCCGTCCCGACACCGAACTACGCGATGAGCGATACATTGCCAGGTAGCAAATTTCCCGCTGACGAACACAACCACGAAGGATGTGTCGAGCAGGCGGTGCAGAATGCGGAGCGAATTTGCCGGGAGCGGGGCCTGCGATTCACTGCTCAGCGGAAAAGAGTCCTCGAGTTGGTTTGGAATAGTCATAAGCCGATTGGCGCGTACGACATTCTCGACTGTCTGAATCAGGACGGGCACAAAGCCGCGCCACCGACAGTCTACCGGGCGCTGGAATTTCTGATCGAAGCCGACCTGGTTCACCGGCTTGACTCTCTTAACGCATTTGTTGGCTGCCCGGATCCGGATGTTCCTCATACAGGTCAGTTTCTCATCTGCCGGTCCTGCCGATCTGTAACCGAGCTCGACGATCAGGAAATTGGTGCACTTATCGAACGACGCGCCGCCGGGCAGGGGTTCACTGCCATACATCAGACGCTGGAAATTCAGGGGATCTGTCAAGGCTGCCGCCCGCTCAGTAACTAGTAATGATTGGCATTGTGCGTACAATTGCGCAGCCTGAATTCAAACCAGTCCCGAATCTATGAGCGAAGACGAACCAAAAGATTTTATCCGTCAAATCGTCAGCGACGATGTTGCGAGCGGCAAGCATAATGGCACCGTTGTCACCCGTTTTCCTCCAGAACCAAACGGTTTCCTGCACGTTGGGCATGCGAAATCGATCTGCCTGAATTTTGGTGTCGCCGAGGAACATTCCGGCAAGACGTACCTACGTTTCGACGACACAAATCCGGGAAAGGAAAGCGAAGAGTATGTCAGCGCGATCAAAGAGGACGTTCGCTGGCTCGGGTTTGACTGGGAAGATCGGCTGACCCACGCCTCCGATTATTTCGACCAGCTTTATGACTCCGCCATTTGCCTTATCGAAATGGGCAAGGCCTATGTCGACAGCCTGAGTGCTGATGAGATTCGCGAGTATCGTGGCACGCTCACCGAGCCGGGCAAAGACAGTCCGAACCGTAACCGCAGTGTTGAGGAAAACCTGGACCTGTTCCGAAGGATGCAGGCTGGAGATTTCGATGAGGGCACTCATGTGTTGCGCGCAAAGATCGACATGGCATCACCAAATATGAATATGCGCGACCCGACGCTTTATCGTATTCGTAAAATTCCACACCAGAATGCCGGCGACAAGTGGAACATCTATCCGATGTACGATTTTGCGCACGGTCTTTCCGATGCGTTTGAGGGGATTACTCATTCGCTTTGCACGCTTGAGTTCGAGGATCATCGACCGCTATATGACTGGTTACTTGATCAACTGGTACCAAAGCACCGTCCGCAGCAAATAGAATTTTCGCGACTGAATCTTGCGTATGCGCTTACCAGTAAACGCAAGCTCAATTCGCTGGTCGAGGGAGGTGTCGTCACTGGCTGGGATGATCCTCGTCTCGCGACGTTGGCCGGCATGCGCCGTCGCGGTTACCCGCCTGCTGCGCTTCGAGATTTTATCAGTCGAATCGGTGTTACCAAGAAAGAAAACCTGATCGAGATGGGTGTCCTCGAAAACAGCATCCGGGAAAATCTGGGGGATGCTGCTGAACGACGCATGGCAGTAATGCGTCCACTGAAAGTTGTGCTGACGAACTACCCGGAAAACCAAACAGACCAGATGACTGCACTTAACCATCCGGTCAAACCTGAGCTCGGCACCCGCGATTTGCCGTTTGGCCGCGAACTCTTCATCGAGCGTGACGACTTCATGGAAGAGGCACCGCGAAAGTTTTTTCGCCTGAAGCCGGGCGGTGAGGTGCGTTTGCGTTTTGCCTACATTATTCGTTGCGACGAGGTCATCAAGGATGAGTCCGGAGAAGTATTAGAGCTGCGCTGCAGTTACGACCCCGACACCCGAAGCGGTAGTGGCTCGAGCGACCGGAAAGTGAAGGGCACGATCCACTGGGTTTCGGCGGCACACGCAGTGACTGCGGAAGTGCGACTCTACGATCGCCTGTTTACGGTGCCCGATCCCGGATCGGATGAGAATGTGATGGAAAACCTCAATCCGGCGTCGCTGGAAATTGCAGATGCCCGGCTGGAACCATCGCTTGCGACTGCGACTGATGCAGTTCAGTTTGAACGTCTTGGCTATTTTTGTCCGGATTCGGCGGACCACTCGGCGGAAAAGCCGGTATTTAACCGAATTGTTACGTTGCGTGATTCTTGGGCGAAGATTGAGAAACAAGCGCTGTCAGGAAATTAGCGCTTTATTTTCAATGTTGCGCTAAAGATCAATTCGCACCGGGCTCCAGCTCCCGTCCCGTCGTTGCAGGCGAATTGGGGCGAAGATCGAGAAGCAGGCTTTGGCGGGTAATTAAGGAATCGCGGCTGAAGCCGCTCCTACGTCTCCAGTCAGATTTGTAGGAGCGGCTTCAGCCGCGATTCCTTAGGTGGCGGCCGCCTTTCATTCATGATCGTCGTCGATTTCTAGGATCTTCCGCTGTCGCTGACAACCACCGGTGCGCCACGCTCACAACCCAGGCCGTCAGCTGCACTTTCTTCAGATCGGGCGATTTCAATCACACCGAACGAATTGACAAGCGCCAGGTATTCGCCCGGCTTGACCCGGCCGTAAGTCGGTTTCATTTCGATGTGGTGACCGGCGATCGCGACGACAGGGTTTTCGAAGCCGTTGATCAGTGATGCATCGATATTGCTGATGAGATTACCGAACGCATCGACAGTTACAACGATGCCGCTGACGCGTCCGTTGCTTACCTCCGGATCATCGAGCCAGCCAGGCGTCCAATCTGCAGTGTCGATGCCGATATCATCGATATCGATTCGACCAGCCGCAAGATCGGCGGCGATTGGCGCAAAAATGTCTCGGCCATGAAATGTCAGGCTGGGTGTGCCCACACCGATCTTTGCCAGTGCGTCGTGATCGAGTTTGCAGATCCTGTCTGCCTCTTCGAGGACCGGTGCCAACAGGCCGTTATCAGGCGCCATAAAAAGATGACCATCCTTCAATGCCAGCAAAATCTCGCGCTCCGTGCCGACGCCAGGGTCGACAATTGCCATGTGCACTGTTCCGGCTGGAAAATAGCGATGTGACCGACTGAGCCAGAACCCGGCCTCGGGCGGCCAGTGTGCCGGAATGTCGTGTGCAAGATCGATGACTCTTGCTTCTGGAAATCGATTGATAATGACGCCGGTCATCACGGCAGCGAACGGACCTTTGTGCCCGAAATCGGTAGTGATTGTTATTACGCCGGAGGCTTTCCAGTCAGTCATCGCGAACGATCATACCGCAATGCACAGGCTTCATCCTGTCTGGACGACCGGCACATTGTGTTTCCGAAACATCCCCTTGGCCCAGTAGAGAAAGACGGTGTCGACCGCAGCGATAACAACCTTGAAGCCGAATTTTGCTGCGCCCAGCTTGAGCGCGGTATCCAGGTCTACAGTACCCCACCAGACAACCAGGGAGAAGAGCGTTGTATCGATAATCTGCGAGCAGATTGTCGAACCGTTGTTTCGCAACCAAAGCCATTTTTCACCGGTATATTTCATGATCTGGTGAAACGCCCACACGTCGAAACTCTGACTGACGATATACGCAAAAAGCGATCCGAGAACGAACCGTGGCGTGAAATTCAGGATGGTATCGAACGCATTGTGTATATCGATTGAAAACTGGCGCTCCGTCGGGATGTACATCATCGAGAGGCTCAGCATAAGCAGCACAATCAAGCTGACAACGAAGCCCATACGGACCGCTTTACTGGCCTCAGCGCGCCCGTAGTTTTCACTGAGGATATCGGTGGCGAGAAATATGCTCGAGTAAAAGATCACACCGATGGTCGTTTCGAAGCCGAATATCGACGTGAGTTTCGGTCCCTGCAGATTCGCAAGAATAATCGCCGTGGCAATGGCAACTTGTAAGCCGACCTTGCCAAACAACCGGTAAAGGAGAAGGGTTCCGGTAAGGTCCAGGAAGACGGTGGATACCCAGAGAACTTCCTGGTTCATCGCGAAAAACTGCACGAGGCTTGGCGGGATCATTGCTGGCGAGTATCCGTTTTCGTTAGCCCGACAAGGCGATAAACCTGTCGAGATGATGGTCTGCATTGCCGAACATCAGATCGATAGCAGTTATTCTCTTGAAATAGTGTGCGATGTCGAGCTCCCAGGCGACACCCATACCACCATGAATCTGAACCGCTTCCCGCGCGACCTTTATACCTTCTGTGCCGACCTGGTATTTCAGTGCGCTGATTGCCTTGCTCGCTGCCGGGACGCCGGCAGCATTTACCATGACGCACCAATACAGCAATGAACGGCTTTGCTGGCACGACATCATCGTGTCGACCATGCGGTGTTGCAGCGCCTGAAAACTTCCGATCGGAACGCCAAACTGCACCCGGCTCTTTGAGTAATCGACCGTCTTGTCCTGCATTGTCTGCATGATGCCAATGGCTTCCGCCGATACCGCGAGCGTTGCTTCGTCGATGACGTCCTGGAGCGTGAGATAACCGTTGTCTTCTTCGCCCAGTACATTGCTGGCCTCGACCTGAACGTTGTTGAGCTGAATTTCCGCTGCGCGCAGCCCATCAACAGTTGCATAGCCTTTTCGACTGAGGCCGTCGGAGTCGCCGGGAATAGCGAACAACGTAATACCGGATTCGTCTGACTGATTCCCGGAGGTACGCGCAGGCACGATGATTAATTCGGCGCTATCGCCGTTCAGCACCAACGATTTTCGTCCGCTCAGCACATAACTATCGCCATCCTTGCTGGCGCTGGTCATGAGATTAGCTGTGTTGTATCGGCTTTGTGGTTCGGCAAACGCGAGCGTGGCCTGTAATTCACCTTCGATGATCGGTGCCAGCCATGCAGATTTCTGTTCCGCGCTTGCCAGCCGCTTGAGGACACCGCCGGCAAGAACGATATTGGCCAGGTAAGGCTCCACAACAAGCCCACGGCCAAACTGTTCCATCATGAGCATCTGCTCGACCGGACCGCCATCGAGACCGCCGTCTCCTTCCGCAAACGGAACAGCCGTCCAGCCAAGCTCGGCAAAAGTGGTCCACATTGCCTTGCTGTACCCGGTCTCGCTGCCGGCGCTTTTTTGCCGGTTTTCGAAGTCGTAATCAGCGTCAATAAATCGTGCGACGCTGTCCGCCAACATCTCCTGCTCTTCGCTAAGAGAAAAGTCCATTTGCGTCGCTCCCTAGAGGCCGAGCACGTGCTTGGCGATAATATTTTTCTGGATTTCGTTCGAACCGCCATAAATCGAGGCTTTTCGATTATTGAAATAGCGCAGCGATGTGCTGGTCTCCGAACCCTCACCGATTCGTTCGTCGTTCGGAAAATCCAGGTCATATTGGGCTGGCACATAGGGCAGTGCGTAATAGCCGGCCGCTTCCATCAGCAAAGCATCAAGCGCTTGTTGCACTTCTGTACCGCGGATCTTTAGAAACGATGATTCGGGGCCGGGCGCTTTGCCAACTGCCACCGAGGCCAACGTGCGCAATTCAGTGTATTCGAGTGCCTTAAGGTCGATTTCAAGTGTGGCAATTTTGCGTGCGAAATTCCGATCGTTGATAAGTGGTTCGCCACCATGGATCGACTTCGCGCATTTTTCTTTCAGCCTGGTCAGCCGGTATTGTGAGTTGGCGACTCCGGCGATATTCGTCCGCTCGTGCTGTAGCAATATTTTGCCATAGGTCCAGCCCTTGCCCTCTTCGCCAACCAGGTTTTCCACCGGGACCCTCACGTCGTCGAAAAACACGTCGTTGACTTCATGTTCACCTTCAATCGTGATGACGGGATTGACCGAGACACCGGGTGTCTTCATGTCGATAAGGATAAAGCTGATGCCTTCCTGTCTGCGTGCAACATCGGAGCTCGTCCGGACAAGGCAAAAAATCCAGTCCGCGTACTGACCCAGTGTCGTCCAGGCTTTCGTGCCGTTGACGATGTAGTGATCACCCTCTCGAACTGCGCGAGTACTCAGTGACGCGAGGTCGGATCCCGAACCGGGTTCCGAGTATCCCTGACACCACCAGACATCGCTTGAAAGAATATCCGGCAGGAATCGTTGTTTCTGTTCTTCGTTGCCGAACGTATAAATGATTGGGCCGACCATCTTGACGCCAAATGCAATCGATGGAGGTGCGTCGGCTTTGGCAATCTCATTAGCGAACAGGTATTTCTGAATTGGCGTCCATCCAGTGCCGCCGTGTTCGACTGGCCAGTTGACTGCAAACCAACCTCGACCGTTAAGTATCTTCTGCCAGCGAATCATGTCGTCCCGCGTCAGCGTAATAACGTCGTTTCTCTTGCGGCGGATATCCTCCGGATACTCGTCGGCCAGAAACTGTCTGACTTCTTCGCGGAATCTGAGCTCTTCTTCAGTGAGGTCGATATTCATGCATTTTTCCGATCTGCCCGGGACAACGAGCGCGGAATTCAGACTACCATTCCCGGTGCTGGCCCGCATAACATAAGTTCTGAGGCGACAATCAGGGAATATTCATCATCCGAATCCACCCGGGGTGGTTACAGAATGGCCCGAAATCGGGCAGAATCCGCAGATGAACGTGAAGGAGCATGTGCAAGGGAACCCGGACGAGCTGGTCGTTCCGGACGCGCTCGGCCGTCCGCTACAGGATTTGCGCATCTCGCTCCTTGATCGCTGTAACTTCCGCTGCCCGTATTGCATGCCGGAAGCAGAATACAGTGAGGACTATCAGTTTCTGTCGAAATCGGCTCGCCTCAGTTATGACGAGATCTTTCGTGTTGCAGGCATCGCTGTTGGCCTGGGCGTAACGAAACTGCGAATTACGGGCGGAGAACCGCTGCTGGACAGGAATGTTGCGAGCCTTATAGGGCGATTGGCGAGTCTGCCAGGTGTTGACGACCTGGCACTAACCACCAATGGAGCGCTATTGGCACTGTTCGCGAAGAGGCTGGCTGACGCCGGGCTGCAGCGTGTGACGATCAGCCTCGACAGCCTGGACGACGACATATTCAGCGCAATGAGCGGCAATCGGGGGGACATCGCACAAGTGCTTGCCGGAATTGAGGCTGCAGAGATTGCAGGTTTATCTCCCGTCAAGATCAACGTCGTAGTGCAGCGTGGGGTCAATGACCACACAATTACGGATCTTATGGATCACTTCCGTGGTACCGGTCATATCGTTCGATTTATCGAATTCATGGATGTCGGCAATCGCAACAGTTGGTCGATTGAACAGGTCGTCCCATCGAGAGAAGTGCTCGCGCAGATTCATGCCCGATGGCCGGTGAGGGCCGTTGGCAGGAATTATCCTGGCGAGGTCGCTCGTAGATATCAGTTCCTGGATGGCCAGGGTGAGCTGGGCTTCATTTCATCGGTCACGGAGCCATTCTGCGGTTCATGCAGCCGTGCGCGAATATCCGCGGATGGCACGCTCTACACGTGCCTGTTTGCGACTACAGGAACCAATCTCAGGGAGCCACTTAGAAACGGTGCTGACGATCGGGAGATCGCAGATATTCTGAAATCGGTATGGCTGAAACGGGATGATCGTTACAGCGAAGTTCGAAAGCCCGAGCCGTTTGAGAAACCGCTCATCAATAAAGTCGAGATGTACCGCATGGGCGGTTAACGGCCTGGCAAGGTCCTCTCGCGGCGCGATACTTCATCATAAACGATCTCAAAATACGGGGCCGCGAAGCGGTAGACTCCGTGTAAACTCCGTTTGATGGACAGGAGTCCGAATGCCGCGGAACCATGGATGGAGAGAGCGGCGATCGATCGTTTTTTCCTCGTCTCACACTCGCCAGAGAATCTTGCCAAACCGTTAATGCCAAAACCCTATGCAAAAGCTAAGTCACATCGACAAGAAGAACCAGCCGACCATGGTCGACGTCAGCGGCAAGACGCCGAGCGATCGTGAAGCGCACGCGCGTGCAATCGTCGAGTTTCCTGCAGATGTTGCCAGCCGATTTTCCGGTGGCGATATTGAAACAGCAAAGGGGCCGGTTTTTGCTACCGCGATTGTGGCCGGTGTCATGGCCGCAAAGCGCACGCATGAATTGATACCATTCTGCCATTCGCTCGGCCTGAGCAATTGCAAAGTTGAAATCGAACTTGATGACAAGAAGCGGGCTGTTATTGATTGTCGTTGCAAGGTGCATCACCGGACCGGGGTTGAAATGGAAGCACTGACAGGCGCCAGCATTGCCGCACTGACCGTTTACGATATGTGCAAGGCGCTGTCACATGAAATCGTCATAGGCGAAACGCGACTTATCTCAAAAACCGGCGGCAAGAAGGACTACGTTCGTGACAGTGCCTGAGACAGTCTGGGGGCTCGTCCTCGCAGGAGGGAAGAGTCGCCGAATGGGCAGCGACAAGGCATCGCTGACACAGGGCGGTGAAACCCAGCTGGATCGTTCAATGAAGCTGCTTGACGCCCATCTTGATCGTGTATTTGTGTCTACCAGCCAGGATCAGGCTGACGACCCATTGCGTCGCAACTTCGAGCAAATCGTTGACGCATATGAGGACCTTGGGCCGCTCGCCGGCATCCTGTCGGCGATGGATAAGAATCCGCAGGTGAGCTGGCTGGTCCTTGCGTGCGATTTGCCCAATGTTGACGATGCAACAATTGCGTTTCTGTTGGACAATGCTTCAGCCGAACATGCAGCAACTGCATTTCGTAGTGTGCACGACGAACTACCCGAACCATTGTGTGCGATTTTCAGACCAGAGTGCCGGGTCATCATCGATCGCTTCGTCCAGGAAGGCGCAAATTGCCCGCGCAAGATTCTGATCAATTCACCGACCCATCTTCTGGACCAGCCAAATCCCGGTGCACTGCACAATATCAATTCGCCTGAGGACCTGGCAGGTACCGGCATCGAGCTTTCTTCATGACGAAAAATATAACAGTGCGTTACTTCGCCGGATTTCGGGAAAGCGCCGGCACGGACACGGAAGAACTTAAGCTCGACGTGAGCACCGCCAGCGATTTATTCGCAAAACTTCAGCACCGACATGGCTCGTCGGAACCACTTGGTCACTGCAAAGTCGCGATCAATGACGAAATGGCGGACTGGGACTCAACGGTTAATGACGGCGACACCGTATTGCTGTTTCCGCCAGTTGCCGGCGGCTGAAGGTATGCTGATTACGTCAGAGACAATCCGGCCGGATGAACTTCGCGACGAAATGACTGATCGGGGCGCCGGCGCCTATGTCGGCTTCGAAGGCTGGATACGTGATCAAAATGAAGGTCAGGAAGTGCTGCGACTGGAATATGAGGTGTATGAACCGGTTGCGCTCAAAGAAGGTGAGAAGGTCATTGAAGAGGCCAAATCGAAGTTTCCGATTTTGCATGCAGCTTGTGTTCACCGATCCGGATCACTGGAAATTGGTGAATGTGCCGTATGGGTCGGTGTGACTTCCGCGCACCGCGATGAGGCGTTCGCTGCGTGCCGCTACATCATTGACCAGGTGAAAGTCCGCCTGCCTATCTGGAAGAAAGAGCACTATGCCGAGGGCCACTCCGGCTGGGTAAACTGTGAGCGCTGTGCGCAGCACGGGCATGAACATGCCGAAAAAGGGGTCAGAGCCCCTTAGAATAGTTGTAGCTCGTATCGCTTAGCGATCCACTCAAAAGGGCTCTGACCCCTTTTTCGGCAAATCGTCAGGACGGTCGATATCGACCGCCGCATCCTCAAACTGAATCGTGACGACCTTGTCCCGGTTCCTATCAATCACCGCTTTGGCACCCCGATCGCCACGCAATTCCATGAGATCGGAAAAGCATCGGCGTGGGAAGATTACCGGCGGCCCAACCGTGTCGGCGTAAGCGCTGGCACAAATCGAGTCCGGGTT
>Ga0255052_10000685_pt1 | contig 26853 bp, 24 predicted proteins | sample JV7_2_21_MG_FD_188632 | JGI IMG/M metagenome (GOLD analysis project Ga0255052, IMG submission 188632) | Seawater microbial communities from Jervis Inlet, British Columbia, Canada - JV7_2_21 | ecosystem: Environmental > Aquatic > Marine > Inlet | place: Canada: British Columbia | collected...
CAGGGATGCGGATCAGTGGGCGATGGAGGCACGCTGGCAGGATGCAACACATCGTATCGAACTCAACGGCAAGCTGGACTACACAGGACCGTCGTTTCGGGCTCGGTTAAACCCGGAAACCTTCGAGGTTGAGCACGCCGAAGTCACTGCTGGCAGCAAAGAAGGTGGCTCATTGTCGCTGGACCCCTGCGCCGCGATGTTGGTCCTGTTGCTCGGCCTGCAGCAATCGATGCCGCACCTGCCGACAGCACGGTCGGGTCCAAGGTCGGACAGTCTGGGCGCGACGGGCAGTATCGCTCACCCGGGATATAGGGAATAGCCACGACCGACCAGCGGCGTCAGGAAGTCTATTCTTAATAAAAAGAGGCTATTACGATGAGTTCCCTGCTGATCACCAATGGACGCCTGGTCACTCTCGATGAAGACGATCGCTTTATCGAGAACGGCAGCATCTACATTGAAGGAAGCCGGATTGTCGATGTCGGTGAATTTGCCGTGGGCTCCTACTCAGCGGACCGCACAATTGATGCCGGTGGCAGCCTGGTGATGCCCGGGTTGATCAACGCTCACCACCATCTTTATTCGACGTTCGCGCGCGGCTTCACCCCCCCCGGCCCTCAAGCGCAGAACTTCGAAGAAAATCTCAAGACCCTATGGTGGAAACTCGACTCCGCCCTGAACTCCGAGGACGTGTATTACTCCGCGTTACTGGCCGTTATGCATGCCGCGCGTGCCGGGTGCACAACCATCATTGATCACCACGCCTCGCCTGCTTGTTGGGACGGCAGTCTCGACCAGGTCGAACGGGCATTCAAAGACGTGGGACTGAGCGGCTGTCTTTGCTACGAGGTGTCGGACCGAAACCAGGATGGCGAAGGCATAGAAGAGAACGAACGTTACATCCGCAGATGCCGCGACTCCGATGATGGGCAGATGGCGGCGATGTTCGGTATGCATGCGCTGATGACGCTCGGCACGACGACGCTCGAACATTGCGCCGATGTCGGCAATTCACTCGATGCAGGGTTCCACGTGCATGCGGCCGAGGACGAAATTGATGTGAAGCTGACCATGGAGCGCTACGGGCGCCGCATCATGGACCGCTTTCTCGATTTCGCCATTCCCGGCCCAAAAACGATCTTTGTGCATGGCAACCATTTTGAATCGCGGGATCTGGACCTGCTGCGGTCCACCGATTCAATGCTGGTGAACGCCCCCGAATCCAATATGAACAATGGACTCAGGGTGGCGCCGATTCTCGACATGCTCAAACACGGTGTAACCGTCGGCGTCGGTACCGATGGAATTTCCTCGCACATGATCTCCCAGGCACGCGCCATGTACTTGCACCAGCGCACCTATCACCGCGACCCGACGGTCGCTTTTGTGGAGGCCTGCGAGAGTCTGCTAAAAAATAATCGAAGCATCTGCGATCGCCTGTTCCGCGAACCTCGCGGCATGCTCACCACGGGGCAGCTGGCGGACATCATCATCCCGGACTACGTGCCGTTCACGCCGTTGAACGCCGAAACGTTCTACGGACATCTGCTCTTCGGGCTCAGTTTTGCGCGCGTTCGCACCACGATCGCGCGCGGCCAGGTGATCGTCGACGACGGCCGCCTGCCGCACCTGGACGAAGACGCTATTCGTGCCCGATGTGCGGAACGGGCGGCCGCAATATGGGCGAGATTCGATTGATACGGAACAGCAATGACTGACGCTTCAACAAACCGCTGGGAAAGCTACCATACGCCGGGGTCCGTGGAAGAAGCGCTCGAGTTGTTGCAGCACTATGACGGCCGAGCTCGCGTGGTGGGTGGCGGGACAGACATTCTCGTGGAAATACGGCGGGGTGTGCGCCGGCCGTTCGAAGCTATGGTGGATGTATCCGGCATCGCAGGCCTCGGCAGCATCAGCCAGACGCAGGATTACATTGTGATCGGCTGTGGCGTTACTCACGCCAGGATTGTCAGCGACGAACGCATCGTCCGGCACGGTACCTGCCTGGCCGAGAGTTGCGGCGTCATCGGTGGACCCCAGGTACGCAACGCCGGGACTCTTGCCGGCAACGTAGCACATGCACTACCTGCCGGCGATGGCACTATCGGCCTGCTGGCCCTGGGTGGCGAAGTTGAAATTGCCGGCACCACGGGCACTCGCTGGATAGCGGCCAAAGACACGTTCCTTGGGCCGGGCAAGAGCGTCATCGATCGCCAAAGGGAAGTGCTGACGAGGCTGCGCTTCAAACCCACCGGCGCCCGGGAAGGCTCCGCGTTTCACCGCGTGATGCGGCCGCAGGGTCTTTGCCTGCCGATCATCTCCATGGCGACACGTTTGGAAGTGGACGGCGACACGATTACGGGCGCAAGCATCGGCATGGGACCTGTCGGACCTGTGCCCTGGTTCGCGGCAACAGCGGCAGAGGCCCTCGTCGGCGGAACAACGTCGACGATGCAGTACGACAAAGCCGTAGACGTCGCTCTCGACAACGTGACGCTGCGGGCCAGCAAATACCGGGCTACCGAGGAATACCGGACGACAATGGTCCGGACTTACCTGCCGATCATCCTCGCCAGGGCCGCGGAACGCGCTGTGGCTAAATTATGAGCCGCCTCAAGATGACAGTGAACGGTACCGCGGTCGACATCGATGTACCGGAGTCACGATACCTGTCCGAAGTGCTTCGCGAGGACCTCCGGCTAACCGGAACCAAGATTGGCTGCAACGAGGCCGAGTGCGGCATTTGTACCGTTCTCGTGAATGGCACACCGGTTGTCAGCTGCGTATTCCCGGCATTCAAGGCCCAGGGAGCACCGGTTGAAACGATCGAGGGCCTGTCGCAGGACGGTGGTCTGCACGCGCTTCAGCAAGCGTTCCTGGATCACGGCGCCGTGCAGTGCGGCATCTGCACGCCCGGACTGATCATGACGGCCAAGGGCCTGTTGGATCGGACGTGCACGACTGGAGATGTGGTGACCGAGGAGAGCATCAGAACCGCACTTAAAGATTCCTATTGCCGCTGTACGGGATACCAGAGTGTGATCAATGCAATCCTGCAGGCATCAGGCCAGGATGTCCCACCGTATCTCCCCGAGACTCAGGAACCCGGCCTGGCGGTAGGCAAAGCGCAGTCCAATCCCGACGCACTGGCAAAAATAATGGGCAATGCCCGCTTTACGGATGATTACAAATTCCCCGGCATGCTCTATGCCCGCACCAAACGTGCCGGTGTGCCACACGCGCGCATTCGCTCGATCGAAACTTCCGCTGCGCGCGAACTCGAAGGTGTGCGCGCGGTGCTCACGCATCAGGATATTCCCGGTCGCAACGCACACGGTGTAGTAAGCATCGACTGGCCGGTTCTGTGTGGCAGGAAAGTCCGTTATGTCGGCGATGCCGTGGCGATTGTTGCTGCCGACACCGAGGAGATCGCGGCGGCGGCACTGGAGTTGATCCACGTTGACTACGAAGAACTGCCCGCCGTCACCGATATGATACAAGCTGCCAAGCCCGACGCAGCACTCGTTCATGAGGAGCGTCCCGACGGTAACTTGCTGAAGCACATCAAGGTCAAGAAGGGCGATATTGATTCTGGTTTTGCCGACGCCGACGTGATCATCGACCAGACCTACCGAACGCCGACTACCGAACACCTGTTTCTCGAGCCGGAGTGCTCGATCGGCGTACCGGCTGGTTACGATCCCGCGGACTTCGGGGGCCGCTGCGATGCCCTTGCGGTGCGCGGCGAAAATGCAAAGCATGACAAGACGACGATTTACGTGGGCAGCCAGATTCCGTACATCGACCGCGCCCAGGCCGCCGCCACGCTTGGGGTAGAGAAGAGCGACGTGCGAGTGGTCGCCACGCTGATGGGTGGAGGCTTTGGCGGCAAGGAAGACATCGTCGGCCAGATTCATTCCGTCCTCCTCGCCGAGGCCACTCAACGCCCGGTGAAGATGCTGTACTCGCGCCAGGAGAGTTTGCTGGTTCACCCCAAGCGGCATGCCACGATCATTCGCATCCGAACCGGGGCAACAAGCGCCGGCAAACTCACGGCAGTAGAAGCGACGCTCTACGGAGACGGCGGTGCCTACGCCAGCCTCAGTGAGAAGGTGCTTACCCGGGCAACAACGCATGCCACCGGCCCGTACGATGTACCGAACGTCAAGGTCGACTGCTTCGCCTTGTACACAAACAACGTTCCCTGTGGCGCGTTCCGTGGCTTCGGTGTGACCCAAAGCTGTTTCGCCGTCGAAAGCAACGTGGACATGCTGGCGGAGAAGCTGGGGCTCGACGCGATCGAGTTCCGTCGCATGAACGCTCTGGATGTCGGCTCAGAGACGTCGACCGGACAGGTGTTGCGAGAAAGCGTGGGACTGCAGGAGTGCATCGACAAGGTCGAGCACGACATGCGCGCTGACGGTTTTCGCTGGACCTGGGATGAGGGCCATCGGCGATTCGCCTGGGGCTTTGCCGTCGGCTATAAGAATACCGGGCTCGGAGGCGGCGCGCCGGACAAGGCGACCGCCGAAGTTGAAGCGTGGCAAGATCCCGAGAAGGGACTAGTGGCCGAAGTGCGAACCTCTTCTGCAGAAATGGGCCAGGGATTGCCCGGCGTACTGGCCGCCTGCGTGGCTGAAGAACTCGGCATTTCATCTAAACGGGTGAGCGTCCTGCTTGGTGATACCGATTATTGCCCTGATGGCGGTCCGACTACGGCCAGTCGCCAGACCTATGTCAGCGGTAATGCGGCACGCCTGGCCGCTAAAGATGTGGCCAGGCAACTCACGGCTGCGAAATCGTCAACAAGAATCAAGGCGCAGCATGAGTACTGGGCGCCCAAGACCAGGCCATTGGGTAGCGGTGGCGACATGCATGTTGCTTTCGGCTTCTGTGCGCAAGCAGCGTTGTGTGAGATAGACATGCGCACCGGTGAGGTCAGTGTGCGTAAAGTGCTTGCTGCACACGATGTCGGTCGTGCGATCAACCCGCTGACCCTGGAAGGACAAATCGAGGGCGGCATCGTCATGTGCATCGGCTACACGCTTACCGAGCATTACATCCAGGAAGACGGCGTTCCCTGGACCAATGTCATGGCGCGTTACAAAGCACCGAGCATCACACACGCACCGAAAATCATTTCTCACATCGTGGAGCACAACACCGCTGCAGGCCCCTTCGGGGCGAAAGGTGTGGGCGAATTACCGAGCATACCCACGAGCTCAGCCATTACCAATGCCATCTACCGCGCCACCGGAGTGCGCATGCGCAGCTTGCCTGTCGATCAGGACGAGCTGCTGCGAGCGATACGCGCTGAGGCGACTGAAGTGGAACTCGCATGGGGTGACCGGGACCCGATTCCCGAAATTGACTTCGGAGGAGAATCTTGGACCTGATACCTGAAATTCGATCAGACGTACTGCAAAAGAGTATTGCGCGTGCCCATGCGCAGAACATTATCCTGCCCACGTTCGCGCAACAAAAAGATCCAACGCTTGTACCGGACTCGATAAAGGACAGGCTCAAGGATGTTGGCTTGTGGGACATCGACCCGGCGAACCTGTTCCGAATCACCTGGAAGAATGAGCCAGTCGAACACGGCGGTGGATTTGGTGAAGGTAACTGGATCGAGTTTCCGCCCGCGCTAACAGGTGTCGACGCAACCATCGTCGGTATTGTCGGCAAGTGGTTTCCTACCGGCGCGCACAAGGTCGGCGCGGCCTACGGTTGCCTGGTGCCGCGCCTGGTCACCGGTGCTTTTGACCCGGACACACAGAAAGCGGTGTGGCCGTCCACGGGCAACTACTGCCGAGGTGGCGCTTACGACTGCGCGCTGCTGGACTGCCCTGCCATCGCAATTCTGCCCGAGGGCATGAGCCGCGAGCGCTTCGAATGGCTCAGGGAAATCGGCACCGATGAGATCATCGCCACACCCGGCACAGAATCAAACGTCAAGGAAATCTATGACAAGTGCTGGGAACTGCGTGAAGATCGCGGCGACGGCATCGTCGTCTTTAACCAGTTCGAGGAGTTCGGCAACGCCATCTGGCACTACCAGATGACCGGTTCGATCATCGAAGAAATTTACCGCAAGCATTATCAAGATGGTCGCCGCTTGTCTGCCTATGTTAGCGCCACCGGCTCGGCAGGCACTATTGCCGCGGGCGACTATCTGCGCACTCAACATCCGGGCATACGCGTCATCGCCACCGAAGCTTTGCAATGTCCTACCCTGTTGCAGTTCGGGTTTGGTGAACATCGCATCGAAGGTATCGGCGATAAGCACGTGCCGTGGATTCATAACGTACGCAACACGAACCTCGTCGCCGCCGTTGATGATGAACAGACCATGCAACTCATGCGCCTGTTTAACGAAGACGAAGGTCGTGCGTGCCTCAGTCGTGAAGGAATCGCCGAAGACACGATCCAGGCGCTCGGTGAGATCGGCATCTCCGGTCTGTGCAATCTCGTGGCCAGTATCAAGGCTGCACGTTATTACGACTTGGACGGGCGCGACGTCATCTTCACGCCGCTTACGGATTCCATGGAGCTGTATTCATCGCGCATGCAGGAAATGCGGGAGACTCATGGACCTTACAACACCCATCTGGCCGACCAGCATTACGGGCGCTACCTGCAGGGAACAACGCCCGATCACGTTCGGGAGCTTACCTACGCCGACCAGAAGGCGCTGCACAACTTCAAGTACTTCACCTGGGTGGAACAACAGGGCCGCACTTCGGACGAATTGCGACAGCTCTGGGACGAAGATTTCTGGCAGGAAATTTTCTCGCAGGATGTCGTGGACGAATGGGATCGACTGATCGATGCCTTTAACAACGACGGAGACAGAAAATGAGTAGTACCTATTACGCGGACGCAATGGAAATGAAAGCCGACCTCGTAAAATTCATGCAGGACATTATTCGCATCCCGTCACTGAGTTCCGAAGAAGGCGCAGTCGTCGAGCGGGCGCGCCAGGAAATGCTGCGAATCGGCTACGACGAAGTCACCGTTGACCCCATGGGCAACCTCCTCGGCCGCATTGGCAACGGGCCTCGTGTTATCGCGTTCGATGGCCATATTGATACAGTCGACGTCGGTGACCCGGAGCTGTGGGATCGCGACCCGCACTCAGGCGATATAGAGGATGGAATTCTGTACGGCCGCGGCACGAGTGACATGAAAGGTGGCGTCGCCTCCAGTATCTACGCCGGCGCAATATTGAAAAAACGCGGCATCCCCGAGAACGTAACCTTTTACGCGACCGCAACCGTGCAGGAAGAAGACTGTGACGGTTTATGCTGGCAGTACATTATCAACGAAGACGATCTTCGCCCCGACCTCGTCGTGATTACCGAGCCAACCAGTCTGCGCATCTATCGTGGACATCGCGGCCGTATGGAAATGGAGGTGCGCACGTCCGGCGTTTCCTGTCATGGCTCCGCACCCGAGCGCGGCGACAACGCGGTTTACAAGATGGCCGGAGTCATTGCAGACATCGAGAAGCTCAACGAACGCCTTGAACCGCGCGACCCTCTGGGCAAAGGTACCGTCACCATCAGCGAGATTCGCTCGACCTCGCCGAGCCTCTGTGCCGTGGCCGACGGCTGCACGATACATCTTGATCGCCGTTTGACCATCGACGAAACGGAGGACACTGCCGTGGCAGAAATTCTCGCATTGCCGTCGGTGCAGAAAGCAAAAGCGACGGTCACTGTGCTGGACTACTCGGTACCCAGTTATACCGGGCTGACCTACCCCACGCGAAAGTACTACCCCACGTGGGAGATGGGTGAAAGCGAACCCGAAGTACAAGCCGCAGTGACCGCTTACGTCGAAGCGTTCGACAAGGAGCCCGAAGTCGGTCACTGGACCTTCAGCACCAACGGCGTCGCCACAGCCGGAATGCACCATATTCCGACCGTCGGCTTTGGACCCGGCCATGAACACTTTGCTCACGCCCCCAACGAGCAGACCGAGGTCGAGCACCTTGTGTGCTGCGTCGCCTTTTACTCCGCCCTCGTCGATCAATTCGCGAAGGGATAAACAAGGGAGAATACGCACAGTGACTCGCATAGCAAAACCGATCCCCGACTATATGAAAGGCCGCGACTGGTTGATGACTCAAGACTGGTCGGATGAGGAAATAGAGCTCGCTTTGGACACGGCCGCTCAATTGAAAGACGAGTTCAGGAATGGCGTGCCGACACTGCACCTCGCTCACAAAACGGCGTTCCTGATCTTCTTCGACAAATCCACGCGCACGCGCAATTCGTTCGAAGCCGGCATGACACAGCTCGGTGGACATGCTCACTTTATTGATTCGGAAACCTCGCAGATCGCACACGGCGAAAGCCCCAAAGACATGGGAATCATTCTTTCGGGCTATGGACATGGCATTGCCATTCGCCATGACCTGGTGCCAGGCGAAGGTCAGTCGTATATGCGTGACGTTGCGAAGTGGGCTTCGGTCCCGGTCATCAACATGCAGTGCGACGTTGACCACCCGTGTCAGAACCTGGCCGACTTGATGACGATACGGGAAGAATTCGGAAAAGATCTCAAGGATCTGAAGATCGCCGTGTCGTGGGCCTACGCACCAAGCTACGTGAAACCGATGTCCGTGCCACAGGGATTGATCATGCTGATGACACGATTCGGTATGAACGTGACACTGGCTCACCCGCCCGAATATACATTGATGGATGAAACCATGAAACTGGCCCGTGAAAACGCCGCGCGTTCGGGCGGTTCGCTCGAGGTTGTGGATAACATGGAAGACGCGTTCGCCGATGCCGACATCGTGTATCCCAAGAGCTGGGGGATTGAGTCCTTGTTCAGCAAACCTGACGAAGCGATGAAGGTCGCGCAACAATATCGGCACTGGATATGTGACGAAGAGATGATGGCGCGCGCCAACGACCGGGCAGTTTACATGCACTGCCTGCCCGCGGATCGCGGCTTTGAGGTGACCGACGCGGTTATTGACGGCCCTCAATCACGGGTTTATCCGGAGGCGGAAAACCGGCTGCATACAGCCAAGGCCCTTATGGCCCTTACAATGTAGGAAACGGCAATTCGAGTGACGATGTCCGAACAAGACAACAACCCTGGTGCCCTGCTGGTCGTCATTGCCATCGGTGGCAACTCCCTGATCAAGGACCCCGAGCACATGGATGTCCTGGATCAATACCGCGTTGCCGGCGAGACAGCCCGTTACATCGCGCCGCTCGTCAAGCAGGGCTATCGCGTGCTGATTACGCACGGTAACGGACCGCAGGTTGGCTTTATCCTGTTGCGCTCAGAGCTCGCGAGAGATGTCATCCACCAGGTGCCGCTGGCCAACTGCGTGGCGGATACGCAGGGTTCAATCGGCATGCAGATTTCCCAAAGCCTGCAAAACGAGTTTTTGCAACAGAACCTGGAGCAGCAGGTCATCGCGCTGGTCACGCAGGTTGTGGTCGATGAACAGGATCCCAGTTTCGCCAATCCAAGCAAGCCAATCGGCCCGTTCATGAGCGAAGAGGAAGCGCATCAACGCGAGGATGAGGATGGCTGGGTTATCGGCGAAGATGCCGGCCGCGGCTGGCGTCGCCTGGTACCGTCGCCGACCCCACTCAAGATAGTCGAGTTGCCGGCCATTCGTACATTACTCGACAACGGCATGCTGGTCGTTGCCGCCGGCGGTGGCGGCATCCCGGTAATCTACAAGCCGGACGGCACGCTGCGACCCCGCCCTGCGGTTATCGACAAAGATGCCGCGTCCTGCCTGCTCGCCTGCGAGCTTGGCGCATCATTTTTCATCATTTCCACAGACGTGGACAAGGTGTCATTGAATTTCGGCACGCCGGAGCAGGTCGAGATCGACTTTATGAATGCAGAGGAATGTCGGCGACACCTGGCTGCAGGACACTTCCGGACCGGCAGTATGCGGCCAAAGATCGAAAGCGCTCTTGCGTTTCTCGAGCAAGGCGGCAAGGAAGTGATAATTACGCAACCACATAATCTGCAGGCAGATCTACACAAGATTTGTGGCACGCACATCGTGCCGTGACGGGTCGATGCACATGAACGGTTATCGATGTATTGCCTGCGCTGAAACACAAGCCGCAGATTTCGCGGGCTTCGTGTGCCCGGGCTGCGGCGGCAACCTTGACGTCACCTATGACTATGCGGCGATCGCGAGCAAGGTTGCAGAGGGTTTTGGCGATGGTCGGACTGACCTGTTTCGTTATGCGCCGCTGCTGCCGGTCAGAGAAACCGATACTCCGTTCCCGCTACGGGTCGGCGGGACACCGCTGTATGCGGCCCCTCGTCTCGGCGAACCAATCGGGCTTCGCGATCTGTATCTCAAGGATGAAACTGTGAATCCGAGCGCGTCGACCAAAGACCGGGCCGGCGCCGTGACGCTTCGACGGGCAATAGATATCGGCGCGGAAGTCGTATCCGTCGCCAGTACCGGGAATGCAGGATCCTCTCTTGCCTGTCTCGCTGCCGCCCTCGGCCTGCACGCGGTCGTATTCGTTCCGGAAGATGCGCCGGCAGCAAAGCTCGCGCAGTCTTTATCGTTCGGAGCCACCGTGTTCGCAGTGCGGGGCAGCTACGACGACGCCTTCGACCTTTGCCTGGCGGCCTCCGATGAGTTCGGCTGGTTCAATCGTAGTACCGGGTATAACCCCTTTACACGCGAAGGCAAAAAGACGTGTGCCTACGAAATCTGGGAATCTCTGGGCGGTCGAGTCCCGGATCGGATAGTCGTACCAACGGGAGACGGCAATTTGCTGAGTGGTATCTGGAAAGGCTGGTGTGATCTGCGCGACATTGGACTTGTTGACCGTGTGCCCAAAATCGACTGTGTCCAATCTGACGCCAGCGCTGCGATTTGCATTGCCGTCCGCCGGATTCGCGACAATGGCAAAACGGACCCGGACTGGTCAACAGTTAGGGTAGATGCGGTCAGGGCCGGCACCGTTGCCGACTCCATTTCTGTCGACCAGCCGCGCGATGGCCTGGCAGCAGCCAGAGGCATTCTGCAATCTGGTGGCGAAACACTAATGGTTCCAGATAAGGAGATTCTCGCGGCGATTCCTGAGATAGCCCGGACCACCGGCATCTTTGCTGAACCCGCGGCGGCGGCGCCCTGGGCGGCTGTGAAACAACTGCTTCACGATGAGAAAATCGACGCGGACGAACTTGTGGTTTGTATTGTATCCGGAAGCGGATTGAAGGATATCGCCAACATTCAGAAAACCGTTGGTTCACCGCTGAGTATTGATCCGTCCATCGAGGCCATCAAAAACGCCGGTCTGCTGCCTGAGCTACTCGACACATAGCTTACAGATTGTTCCGGGGCGCCCGATGCTCAATTTGCATCACTGTGCATAACGATGCACAACATGTCGCTTATCGGGCGGCCTCTGTCATCAGGCTGTGTATGGCACGGTGCGCCTCTTCAATCGCAGATTCGGTCATGGCGTTGGACGAAGCGTCCGTACCGGCGAACCCCGGGTAGCCCTCGCTCCAGGCCATCCTGGCCGGTAGTGCATCTGCACCAATTGCCCAGACGCCGTGCGGCCACTTTTGCACGAAGGCCAGCACTTCCTCGCCGAGCCCGGCAAACCTTTCGAGGTAATCACGCCAGCGGTGAGATTCAAGCACGGCGCGACGTTCAGCCGTTGTCATGCCCGCCAGGTAATCTTCTTCGTCGGCAAACAATCGCTCGAGCTCCGTCTTCGCCGATCCCGACAATGGTGTATCGTCAACCGACTCGCTAAAACCATGCTCGCCGGTCGCAAGGTAGTCTGCGCCGAAGGTTTCTTTATCAAAAAAACTGACCCGACCGGCACCGTGCGACGCGAACAGATATTCGTGGTAGGACTCGCTATGGCGGTCGAAATCGATGCCAAGCTCCCGGATCACTTGTTTCGCAGAGGCGGGATAGGAATTTGGCGCATCCATGAGCATCGTGCCGCCATACCCGATGAACGTACGGTCATCGAGCGTGAACTCGTTACGTTTCGCATGACCGCCAAAGTCATCGTGGTTATCCAGGATCAGGATGCGCCCATTCGGGTTCACATCTCGACGATAAATGTACGCCGCCGACAAGCCACTGATGCCCGCACCGACAACGACAAGATCGTAGTGCTCGTCGGTTTTCACGGCCGCCCAACGCTGGCCCTGAACCGTGGCGTGGGCCACTTCGAACGAACCCGAGTGGGAACCGCGCATGCCGGTCTCGGCCGGGGGGTAATACGCTGACGGGCCCTCGACAATCGGCTCACCGGTTTTTGCACAGGCGGGCAACAGCGAGGCGCCAATCGCAACGCTGATTCCGTTCAGGAAGTCACGCCTTGATATTGCCCGGTCTAACCCTAAGCGCCGATCACGATCAACTCGCGGTAGTTTCCGAGCATTTTCCATGTACCCGTGAAGCCCTTAGGGACAACCAGGGAATTGCCCGCGACGAATTCCTGCGACACGCCGTCAGTGCCGCTCAATATCAGTTTGCCACTGAGTACCAGGACAAACTCGTCATAGAGACTCGGCTCACCCAAATTGAACGTGGCCGGGTCGTCTTCGTAGACTTCGTAATTAACTGTTCGCCGTAATGGAGTATTTCTCCGCGAGGTCGGTGGCTTCCTTCAATAACATCCTCGGGAGCGACGAAGGTTTCTTCAGATGGCGCACAGCGCGACCCCAACACTCTTTCCAAAGACCCAATGCATGCGTTGATTCATAGCTGGAACTCCCGCTAACAGTAGTCTGGCCAAGAATATCAGTGATTTCGCACTACGCTCAAATGCGACGGTTCCCTGTCGGGGCATTCAACCGTTTGGTGGCCCACCCGATAGGAACACCGTGCCAACCGAAGACGTCAACTTTCTACCAGTACGGCGGAACGGCTCGCGACAAATCGGCTCCGCCGATTTGGACGCCGAAGGCGCCCCGCAGGGGTGACGAGCGAAGCGAGGAATCCACCGAATCAGAAGCGCAGCTACCATTCGATCAACCACCGACACGCGGATTTTCAGAATGCCGGTGGAAGCCGCAAGGCTATATTTTTCAAAAAATTACCAGGACGTCTGTTGCTTGATTTGCATCACCATGCAGGACTGTGCACAGCTCATTCACGAAAAATCACGCGTGTTATTGATAAGGACTCAAGCATCGGGGTATTCACCTATTCCTGCGGCGGGAACAACCAGTGAAAAACCGGAGCCCCGGCCTGGCTCCGACTCCACTTCCATCTTTGTTCCCAAGAGGCTGACGCTGCGCTCAACGATCGCAAGGCCCAGCCCGAGACCGCCGTCCCTTGCGACCGGATCATTGTCCACTCGGTAAAACTCTTCGAATATCCTGGCCAGTTGATCCGGTGCGATGCCGATACCGGAATCCCGCACAGTGATTCTCAATCCGGCAGGCTCGCGGCGACAACAAACCTTTACCTCACCCTGATTCGTATAGCGGATGGCATTTGACACCAAGATCCGAACGATTCGTGTCAATAGCACGCTATCTGAAAGCGCGACCTCAGATTGTGAATTGAATTCCAGCTGCAAGTCCTTTGCCCGCGCCTGATATTCAAACTCATCCTGCAGTTGCTGAAAGATCTCCTGGATTGGAATTATCGTGATTTTCGGTTCAATCTCCCCTGATTCAAATTCGCTGATCTCCAGGAGAGAATTCAATAGATCGCTCAAATGAGCGAGCGCGTCATCTTGTATCGCGAACATTTCCTGCGCCTTCGCTTGTTTGACAGTCTTGCGCAGAGCACCATTAAGCAGGCTCAAGGTCTGCAGATGCTGTCGAACTTCATTGCTCGCAGTTTCCAAAAAGCGCGACTTGGCATTTCTCGCCCGTTCGGCTTCCTGATCAACCTTCTGCAATGCCTCCTCCGATTCCTTGCGCTTGGTAAGGACAAGCCAGCTACCGCCGATCGCTGTCAACCAGATTGCGGACAATGCCAGCAGTCTGTTCGCAACAACCATCCATGGAATACCGGCCGGTTCCGACAGGAGAAAACCGAGTACCGTGAGAACGGATACGCCACCGGCGACGATCAACGAATGTTGCCACTTGGACAGCCATAGAGCGATCAGGACCACACCAACATAAGCCACACCTGCGGCGACCCCCAATGGCAGCGACGCGATGTCGACTATGAAGATCCCCGCAGCTAACGCAGTGCAAGCCAAGGCGATTTGCACATCAGATTGACTTCCAGAGGATTTGGATAGTCCGGCAAGCATTGTCATTTGAGCAAGTTACGTTCGAGTACGGGCGAACGGGTATAGGTAATTGCCGAGAGATTCGATGACCTGTGCTGCCTGTTCTTGAGCGTGATAGCGCTTGACTGTACGTACATACCGTAACAGGGCACCACCGGTTTGTTCGCCAGAACTTTGCACATTGTTGTACATGAGATTCGTTTATGAAGCTTCGCAGTCGCGGTGATAGCGTGCGCTTGTGCCTGAAACGTGGGGAAGTAGATCAACTTGCGGCAGGTGCGTCAGGCTGCTGAGAAATGAACGACTAACCGGGCGTTTTTGGGGGAACCGAATGAACAACATCGGTTCGCATTTGATTGGTTCGTCGGCGGATATGCCAGACAAGAACAGCTCGCAACCGAACGAAACGCCTCGTTAGAGGAACGGCGGCAAGACTCTGAGCAAATCGATAACCCTGCGGTTAGTTCATGCGGGACACGCGAATTTTCAGAACGTCGGTGGGAGCCCCACGGCTATATTTTTCAGCAGGTTGCCGGGCCGCTGGTCGACAAGTTTTCGAGGCCACGCACGAAGGGATGAAACTCAAGCGCTGAAAGAACCCTACTTGCCCTGCTTTCCAGGTTTTTTATTCCGTGGCGTAGGCTTCGACTTGCCTCTCGCCTTGAAATTTCCTTTGGGCTTTCCTTTAGGGCTCGACTTGCCTTTTCGTTTTCGCGGAGCTTTGGTTTCACCGAATTTGACCGCCATATTCCTGGCCACCGTAAACGGGCAGCACATGAAATCCTTTGATGTGGGACGCGTAATGCTGAAACGCTTCGGCCACTTGAATGGCCAGTTCACGAGTAGGCGTGAGCGTCAGGACCTGAATGTTTTTGTTCTGCACATTGATACCGAACAGTAACGGCAAGGCGAATGCTGCTGTCTTTCCGGTGCCCGTGGGTGCATGCCCCAGAATGTCCCGGCCGCTGATTTACCCCCGCAAAGCTGATCGACTCATGCGCCGATGCGTCCCTTTTCGTTTTTCTTCGCTCTCTTCGCGGCCTTTTTCTCTTTTGGCGTCATGGCCGGAACTTTCTTGGTCTCTTTGTTGCTCTTTTTTTCTTTACTCATGGCTTTTTCCCTAATTGATAGTTACCACAGTACAGGAGAAAGCGAGGTCATATCGTTAAAAGCCAGTGGGTGGCGCCGTATTTTCGAGCCCGATCAAATCATGTGGTCGGAATACACCTTTTGGATATGGTGGCCCACCCAATAGAAGCACCATGCCAACCGAAGAGGTGAACTTTCTACTGGTACGGCGGAATGGAACCACCGACACGCGGATTTTCAGTATTCAGTTAAGTTCGTCTACTGAGTTCTCGATTGATCCAAATGGGTTGTGTGAAGTCAGGTTTGAGCCCATGCAGTTACTTTGTTTGTTCTGAATCTATCGTTCTGATAGTGAATCGATAATTCCGGTGAGCTTCTATTCTTTCCGTAATGGCCGGATCTCGAGTTCCCAGTCGGCATGATCATTCGGGCCGGCCGGGCCGATCTTCCCCTCTGCTGACCGCAGAAGCTCCGCCGGATCGTATACGATGCCATCTCTGATAACTAACCTGATGTCTCGCGCTACTTTGATGTCGTCGAGGGGATTTCCACGCACCACGAAGAGATCCGCAAGCTTGCCCGTCTCTATCGAGCCAAGACGCGCATCGATGCCCAGGGCTCTTGCGCCGTTGATGGTGGCTGCCTTCAATACGGCAGCCGGCGGTATTCGCGCATAGGTCATTGCGAGCAATTCGCGGTGATAGGCGAAACCTGGTAACAGATTCGTGTAGACGGGTTCGTCCGTGCCAACGATCAACAGATGCGCACCTCCGGCATCGAATAAGGATTTGAGTTCAAGCACCCGCTGCGTGAACTCCGCGTCATCAGATTCCGGCTCTGGTTCGCCGCGCTTCTCAAGCAGTTCTTGCGCGTACGGCGTGAAGTACTTCGCTTCATCCGTCCACAGCATTTCCGAAGCATGTGCCCGACGCTCGTTGATACCACCGTACATTTGAAGATTGGCATCGTAATACACCCCATGTGCCAGCATCAGGTCGATCATTTGCGGCATTTCGGCGCTGCCCACGCCTCCGCTACCAAGGGTAAGCTGGTGTTCAACACGGTCCAGGCCCATGAGAATGGCGTCCCGCAACTCGACATCGTATTCCCAGTCGTAATTTGCGAGGTGCGCTGCCGTCGTCATGCCACGCTTGTGCGCTTGCTCGACAAGTATCTTCATCTCACCCGGTGTTGCCTGCTTGATTTTGATACTGACGACACCCTGCTCGGCCCAGGCATCCACTTCCTGCCGAATTTCTTCTTCAGTGATGTCATTGGGCCACGCTACGCATTCGTCCGCCGCCGTCCCTATGTTGTATTCGCAACGAAATGCGCCGAAGTATGGGCCTGATGCGAACAGACGTGGGCCAATGGACTCACCGGCATCAATACGATCACGTTGCGCGATGACACGCTCGGGATAATACTCACCGGCAGACCATGTCGATGTAACACCGTTTGCCAGAAAGACGATGCCGTTGTAGACGACTTCTTCCACGCGGCCATTATCGACGAGGTCCAGGTTGTAGTGCGCGTGCAAGTCGATCATGCCCGACAGTATCGTGTCAGTTTCCGCCAGGTCGACAACATTGGCAGTGCTCAAAACCTGTTGCTGGAGATCGGCATCGACTTCCACGATCTTGCCGTCCAGTATGACGATGCCCGTGTTCGGTCGACGCTCATCACTGACGCTGTCAAACAACCAACCGCCGCGAATAACCAGCTGTTCTTCCTGCCCCTCTGTCCACTGGGCCAGAACCATTTGTGGAACGAGCAGGGCCAGTACCATTTTGCTGACCAGCATCAGGACTCTTTTCATGTTGTCACCGTAACCCAACTATACTGTCAATTATGCAATTTGCGTGCGCAGCATAGATATAAACAGTTTGCGCGCCTGCCTTCAGTCATGGAGATGAATTGATGACCTGGATCACCACCATTTCATACGAAGACGCTACCGGGAAAGTGAAGCGGCTTTATGAACGAATCAAAGGGCCTGACAACAATGTCGACAACATAATGATGGCTCACAGCCTGCGCCCACATACGATGGAAGGTCATATGGCGATTTACAAAAATGTCATACACCATCCTCGCAACACGTTACCGAAGTGGCTGCTGGAGGCGGTGGGGGTCTACGTAAGCCTGATCAATAAATGCGGTTATTGCGTTGAACACCACTATGTCGGCATGCAGCGATTGCTCGATGACGATGAACGCTCGAGCAAAATTCGCGCCGCACTCGAAGTCGGTGCACCCGAGCAAATTTTGAGCGGGCGCGAATTGGCAACCCTCAGATACGCCGCCAAACTTACCCGAACGCCGATGGAGACTACGCGTCAAGATCTGGACGCGTTGCGCGAAGCAGCGCTGGATGACGGCCAAATCCTGGAGGTAAATCAAGTGACGGCGTATTTCAGCTACGCCAATCGCACGGTGCTGGGACTCGGTATCAACAAAGAGGGGGACATTCTCGGGCTTTCACCCAGCGATACTGTGGATATGGAAAACTGGGGCCACCAGTAGTTTCCCGACGGTGGTAGCGGCATTTGCTTCTTCAAGCTACGGAGTGCAAGAGTTGCCCATCAGCGATCGACAAGGCCGAGTACAGACTCACAAATTCCTGGCTGATCTTGTGGCGCGGCTCCATCAATACAAGTGGTTTCTTCGCGCTATGCGACTCCCGAACCTTTACCGACGTCGAAACGAATGGTTCTAGCACCGGGACGCCAGCTTCGCGGAGTTCGGCGACCGCATGCTTGGGATAGTTGGCACGCGCCTGAAACTGGTTGATAACAACACCCTCGAACAGGAGCGGCGAATTGTGATCCTCCCGCACCTCCTCGATGTTTCGCAGCAGCTCGAACAGCGCATCTCTCGAAAATTCGTCGCAGTCAAATGGGATCAGAACCGTTTCAGCGGCAATCAGCGCTGACAGTGAAAAGAAATTGAACGCTGGCGGTGTGTCCAGAAATACATCGTCGTACAGCGCTGCGAGGTCCCGTACGAATTGACGTAGCTTCAGAATTTTGTGGCGCGCGGACAGTTTCTGTTCGAGGTCGGCCATCTCGCGGTTTGCGGACACCAAAAAAAGTCCCGGAAACGCAGTTTCGCGGACGAAATCATCCGAGGACATGCTTCGGTACTTGTGGCTAAGCAGCGACTCGAAGAATTCGGTCATACCGACGACTCCGTCTTGGCCGTCATGGCCAAGATAACTCGTTGAGTTGCCTTGTGGATCGACGTCGATGACGACCGCGCGTCTGCCTATGCTGGTCGCTGCCGCAGCAAGATTGCACGCGATCGTGGACTTGCCGACCCCGCCTTTCTGATTGAATATCGCCCGAATCATTGTGCCTCCGTGTGACTCGCGGTTAGCATCTCCGCGACCGTCCGGCTCATTTTCGCCACCGAGCATACCGTCTCTGCGTGAATCCGCAAGGCCCGAGCCAGATTTGGGGAACTGAGTTTACGGAAATCAAGCAGCTTTCTTCGTGACGGACTTTTTCGCGGCCGCTTTCTTCGGTGCTTTCTCCTTTGCGGTGATCTTGCGCGACGTCTTCTTCGTTTTGGGGTTCACAGCCTTGCGAAAATCCGCAGGTAGGCCCCTGATTTTGGCCACGTAATCTTGTCCGTGCTCCTTCAGCGTTTCGCCGAAACCGGAAACCGATTGCTGTACCTCTGTGCGATATTCCCCGATATCCTGCACCTCGATCGGAAGGCGAATTTGCGCAACGGCAAAGCTCGCGATATCGCCAGCTACAGCCAGGTTCTTCTCCGCGGACCATTCCACAAGATCGGCGCTGTAACTGACAACCGACTTGCCCCGTTGATTTAGTTGAGAGCGTATATCTGTCAGACGACTCATGATGTCACTCCTTTAAGTTGGTATGACCCTTTAATTCTGAAGCGCATTGTACAGGATTTATGACCATATCTACTTCCGCTGCAGTTGGTAAAATAGTTGCCCCACCGAGTCGACCAGGCGCGCGCATGATGCTTGATAACGGCGCGAGCCGTTGAGAATATGGTCGCCAGGGGGTGAATCGAATGGCAAAAATCGCTTACCATTGGCACTGCCCCCGCTTGGGCGTTCACCACAACTTGGGAGTACATCAATGAGTCCGATTATTCTCGCCGGTGCCGGCATTCTGTTATTCGGTCTTGGCCTGGGCCTGGGTTATTGGTTCGCACACAGTCGACGCAAGCGCGAAGCAACCAGGGCCAGCGATATCCAAAACGAGCTGGATGACTATCGGCGACACGTCACTGAACATTTCGGCGAAACGGCGCAACATTTCCAGACGCTTGGGCAACAATACCAGTCGTTGTACAAGCACATGGCACAAAGCGCCGATGCTCTGTGTGACCCGGCTCAGTCCGATGCTTTGCTCGGCTTTGCCGCCGGTAATGCTGCAGCGATAACGCCGGGCACCATCGACAAACCAGAGAAACCGCCGGAAGTGATCAGAGACTACGCGACTGAGGAAGAGATCGAGTCACCGCAGGTGGAACCGGAAGTCGAATCGTCAAATACGTCCGAATCGCTAGAGAATTCGTCTGTGCCCGACGACGTAACGGCTGAACCTCCCGCGGAAGAAGTTGTCGCGGACCAGGTCGACACACCAACCCCTATCGAGAAAGAACGCACGGTGCATTAAATTCACGCACGTTTCTCCTACAGAATCCGCACAGCCTTGCCGAGTGCGTCCGCACTGGATAGGGTATCGAGTCCAAAATACGTATAAGCCACTGTCCGGACCGCCGCCGGAGCCCGGCGCGAGGCGTATAGTGAAAGTGTACTGTGGATCATGATCGAGGTGGACACTATGCCAGCACAGACACTCAAGGGTTTTCTCGACAGCAACCACGTCAAGTACACGACCATCACTCACTCACCCGCGTACACGGCACAGGAAGCCGCTGCAAGCGCACACATCCCAGGGAAGGATCTCGCCAAGACGGTAATCGTCAAGGTCGACGGTGAATTCGCAATGGCTGTACTTCCCGCATCCAAGCAGGTAAGCCTCGCGCGGCTGAGAGAAGCCGCCGGAGCCGGCGACGCCGAAATCGCGTCCGAGGAGGAGTTCGAGAAGCTGTTCCCGGATTGCGAACTGGGCGCCATGCCGCCGTTCGGCAATCTCTATGACATGCCGGTCTTCGCCGCAGAGGAACTCACCGAGGACGACGAGATCACCTTCAATGCCGGCTCGCACTCAGAACTCGTGCAGCTTGCGTACAGCGATTTCGACAAACTGGTGCAACCGAAAGTTGTGGCGCTGAACTAGCCTCCAGACCCCAAAAGGCTGGAAAGGCGGTGAGGCTCGCGCGGCCAACAGCGCGCATCTCAGACGCCAAAAGACTTTGATTTCGGATAGGGAGCGCTGTGAACGCCGATCTCCTGCAGGGATTCTACCTCGGAGATCTGCTCGTCGAGCCACTGAAGGGGGAAGTCACCGGTCGGGCAGGCTCCAGGCATCTTCCGCCCAAGGCGGCGGAAGTACTGTTATGTCTTGCGCGCGCGCCCGGTGACCTCGTTGCGCGCGAATCGCTGCTGGAGTGCGCCTGGAGACCGGGTCAGGGCAGCCACGAAGCACTGAGTCACGCGATTAGCGAGATTCGCCTCGCGCTCGACGATCACGCCGACGATCCGGTCTTTATTCAAACGCTGCCAAGGCTCGGCTACCGACTGGCGGTTAGTCCCGAACGCCCGGGCGAGCACGCAACAAGCGTTGTCATCGGCGCACATGTTGCACGGCAACTTCGCATCAGCGGCGAGGTACTTCCAGAGATCCATCGACATCAAGCCTACGAAGAACGCGTACAGCAATCTCGGCCTGATGCATCTCTATGTCGGGGACTACGATGCAGCGATCGAAAGCCAAAAGGACGCCGTCGAACTGCAGCCCAATGATCATCTTGCCCGGGCAAATCTCGGCGACACGCTATTGGCGGCCGGGCGCGCCGCAGAAGCCCGGCAGGCTTTCGAGGAAGCGAACAGGATGGCGGCGAGCGCCCTGCAGGTAAACCCGAACGACCCGCTGATCGTCATGGACCTTGCGTGGATCAAGACCGGGCTCGGGGAACAGGATGAAGCGCGAGGACTCATCGAACGGGCCATGAAGCTCGTGCCGGACAATCCTTATGTGCACTACTACAACGGCCTCATGTACAACCGGGTGGGCAATAACTCGCAGGCCTTCGCGGCGCTGCAGACCGCTGTGGAACTCGGTTACTCGACGGCCTTGCTGGCCGGCGATCCTAACATCGAGAATTTAAGAGGCGACTCCCGATCCCGCGATATCGCCAACGGGTTGCAATGAGCGATATGCAAAGTCGCCGTGGGAGGAAAGACAATGAACACGAAATTGTTCTATACATTGTGCGCAAGCCTGCTGCTGGCGGGTGGGGCTGGTGCAGCCTGGGCCCAAGAGGTCGATTGCCAACCTATAAAAATCAAGGACAAGGAATGCCAAGGCGACCGCCGCTATCCCATAGTGACAATTAACACGGAGACGAAAAAGGTCGACCGTGAATTCGTATGCGCGGCACGCGACAGGGTCATCGAGTTCAGGGTGGTTCCGCCGGGCAAGAGTGATTTTGGTTCTGTAGCCGTCAAGGCCAAAGACGAATTGAACTCCTGGCTGATTGGTGCCAACTTTCCCAGCAAGATGAGGGTAGAAGTAAGAGTACCAATGTGGATTAAGCGCGGCACGATCCACCACTACAACATCGTGTTTGAGGATGGCACTTGCATCGACCCGCGTGTACACGTGGAGGACTAGCTGCACGTAGTGATCCGCCCGGCATGTTCGTCACGCGGATTTTCAGTGAACGGATTTCGAGACCCAACGTGACCTGAGATAACCCAAGAGCACCTGGTGCGTCAGATTTGCGGGCCGCTAAGTTACCTCAAGTAACGGTAAGTGATCCTGGATTGGGCACCAAAGTGGGCACTTGCCGCCAGATGTAACGGCCAGTACTCACGCTATTTCACTTTCCGCGCTGACTGGTCGGCCCCGTTCTGATGAAGAATCAGACTAACAATCGCGCCCGAATCATCTTCGACGAACGAAATCTGCGCATCCACGACTGTGTAGAAGAACTTCGTCTCCGATTCCGCGAACACCTGGAATTTCTCTTGCCCGGTAGCCTGCACGTAGAGCCCGCGCCTCTTTCGAGTCACGACAATGGTGAAATCAGGCGTGAGCTCGTACTCCCCGACATATGTGTCGAGGATGCCCCTGGGAACCTTGACTGCGATTCGCTCGACCGGGGGTTCGGCAAGAGGCATGCCTGGGTTGATGAGATGAAAACCAATATCGTCCGCACCGTGACCTGAATTTGTTAGCACGACGACAGCCACGCTCTTGGCCGGATCAAAACCGATAAATGTACGAAAGCCGGCGGTGCCTCCGTTGTGCCAAAGGACTTTCTCGTCCCCAACGTACTGCACGTGCCAATTCAGGGCCACGGCCATGCGCTTGTTGACTCGCTTCTTTACCTCATGACTATCGCGCATAGAACGTTCCAGCGGCGTCTCTGCTGGCCCCGTATTTGCGGCCAGGAACACCAGCATGTCCGTAACGTCGGAACGAAGAGCGCCTGCGCCGGCAAATGTTGGTAAGTCCCAAAACGGCACGACATTACCTTCCGGGTCGTGTCCATTCGCCATCCAGTTTTGCATGTCCTCGTCGAGTGCGATACCAGTCCTGGTCATGCCAAGCGGCTTGAGAATGCGCTCGCGGACCAGGCTTTCATAACTTCCGCCGCTGACTAGCGCCAGCACATGCCCGAGCAGCCCCACCCCGAGATTCGAGTATTCGTACTCGGAACCAATGTCGCGACTCAACTCATAGCCGGACAAGAACGTGTACATTTGTTCGACCGTGTAGTCTGCATAGGGATTCGCTGCATCCGACGGTGACATATTGTCAGGGAGTCGCGGCAATGCAGAGTGATGCGCGGACAAGTCCAGCAGGGTAATTTCCCGGCCGTCGCGGGAGGGCATGGTGACCCGTTGCGGCAGGTATTTCGCGACGGCGTCTGCGAGCGACACCTCGCCGCCAGCAGCCATGTCTGCCAACAGAATCCCGGTGAATACTTTCGTGACCGAGCCAATTTCGAACACTGATTTCTCACCCATGGGTCGTGCGTTGGGGCCAGCGTCCCCGTGCGAGACAATCCGTGTCGTGCCATCAGCCTCGATGACTCCGAGTACGATGCCGACTGCACGACCCTCATCGACGCGGGACTGGATCAACGTCATGAGATCCTCGTCGGAAGGGAAATGCTGAGCGTGTGCCGCAGCAGTGCTCAGTATCACGAGCGCGAAGAGAAATAGGCTGCGACAGATTCGCATAATCAAGTAAGGGCTCGCGTGCTGTTTTGCGTTTTGTCCGAAATCGCGTTCTTCATCATCCGCCTTTCCTATCCGTATTCTTTTGGGGTCATGCCTTGTGACGCTATGGTACAGACATAGGAACCCATCTCCATCACGCGGATTTTCAGTATTCAGTTAAGTTCGTCTACTGAGTTCTCGATTGATCCAAATGGGTTGCGTGAAGTCAGGTTTGAGCCCATGCAGTTACTTTGTTTGTTCTGAATCTATCGTTCTGATAGTGAATCGATAATTCCGGTGACCTTCTATTCTTTCCGTAATAGCAGGAAATCACATGACGCCCATTCCATGGCATCCTCCAGTTTATCCAAACTGACAGTCGGCATGATCTAGATACCTCTTTGCCTATGTTCCATACTCTGAGTACGCAGTGCAGCTGATATTGACATTGATCGCTTCCAGCATCTAGAAAGGTTCTATTCCATAATCAACGCTTTCGGACCCAGGACATGAAAATCCCAGCTATTGGCCGTAACGACCCCTGCCCGTGCGGCAGCGGGAGAAAATTCAAGAAATGTTGCTTGGAAAAGAAGGAATCAATTCGGTCTGATCGTGGAGCCGCAGGGGTGTCCGAAGACCTCCGCCAGATGATGGAAGGCATGCAATTCGGGTCGCTGACTGAGGTGGAGGCGTTTGTCGGGCACCATACGCAACAGCAAAATCAGAGACCGCTCGATGAGTTTCATGGTTTATCACCAGAGCAGATGCACCGCTTGTTGCACTTCCCTTTTACATCACCGGAGCTGGTCCGGTTTCCTGAGGTGCTCGACACGAAACCGACAGCCCCGATAGTGACCCTTTTGGGCATGTTGCTTGAGGCTATCGGCGAAAAGGGATTGAAACCGACTGCAAAGGGAAACCTGCCCCGGAAGTTCTGCCGGGAGGCTGCCCTTGCCTATTGGGGCGAAGAGGTCTACCGGGAGAATACGCGTTTTGGTGGCATCAACGGGGAGGAGGATTTTCTTGACTTGCATATCGCTCGCCTGACAGCAGAACTCGCAGGGCTGATCCGAAAATACAAGGGCAGGTTCATTCTCAGCCGTAACTGCCGTGAGCTGCTGGCCGGGAAAGGGCTCGCCGCACTCTACCCCCGATTGTTCACAGCGTATGTCGAACAATTCAACTGGAGTTATCGGGATCGTTACCCTGAGCTCCGGTTCATTCAGACTGCATTCCTTTTTACGCTTTATCTTCTGATGCGGTATGGCGATACCTGGCGGCCTCATGAGTTTTACGAAGACAGTTTTCTGCGCGCCTTTCCCATGCTGCTGGACGAGTTACCGCAGCACGAGATATTTACTCCGGACGAAGAGGTACGCCGCTGTTACACCTGGCGCGCGCTTGTGCATTTTGTTGGATTTTTTGGTCTGGCTACAGTGGAGCCTGTTTCCGATGAGCGCTTTAGTCACGAGTATCGGGTGAAAAGTCTGCCGCTATTGCACGATACCGTGCAGTTTCAGGTGTCCGGCCAGTAATCTTCGGCTGCGTTCGCGTCCGGAATGGGCGCGGCTGCATCAGCCTGGCAACTGCACATCGTTGCGGCGCCATTGTTCACGCAAAACTCACGCAGGTTTTTTTTGAAAAGCACTCGGAGATTGCTTCGGTGCGCTCGTAATTACGTGCAACTACAGAGGCTTGGAATGGTGGCCAGGGGCAGAATCGAACTGCCGACACGCGGATTTTCAGTATTGCGTTGAACTGTTCTGCGAGCTTCCTGATTGTTCCACGTTCTTTGATTCTAATAGCATTTCTGTTGACAAACCGTCCATTTGGGTTCTGTATTTATAGTTCTGATTCGGTATTATTCCAGACTTATTTACACAGAAACTACACGCGCAAAGACTTCGCTGTCTTGCCTTACCGGCCCCACTACCATACGCGCCACGAAATCAGCACATTCCGGTGCAACCCGATGCTGATAGCAGAGTTCGAGTCCAAGCGCGAAAGCGCACATGACCGGACATGTCTTATCTTTGTTGGACTCGGCCGAAAGTCAATTCAACAACTTGCGAACGAACGTAAAGTTTCTTTTGGACCGCGGCGATTTTTCTAGTACCTTAACTCGTCCCCTAGATTCATCTTTATTGTCCGCCGCACCCATTCGGCGGAACGGGTTTCTGTTGCTTGGAGAAAGTGGCACTGGTGTCGATTAACCTGTTCACGTTCGTTGCTGGCGCAGTCTGCTTCGTCTGTGCGGTACGGCGGATCTATAGAATTGATCGAAGGGAGGCAATTATCTGGTTACAGGTTGTTTCGGGAATTATGGTCATCTTGGGACTGGCCGCAATTGTAAAAGGGCTGCAATAGAGTGAAGGTAAGTGAGATACATGACGAGCGGGAGCTTTATGAAGCTGTAAGTGATTACTCGAACAAGATATGGCAATGGGGCGCACACATAGACGACGATCGTGAGGGCCAGCCAACGCCTGATGAGCTCATTGAAATGCTCAACGAACGCATAGAGTGGGTTAAGGAACACAAGATGGCTGTCGACAATTACTGTCGAAAGCGCGGAGGTGTGACATGGTTTCGCGTAATCGACGGAACCGGAAAACAGGCCAGTTGATTCTCGAGATTAAGTACCGGTGATCTAGGGCAGAATCGAACTGCCGACACGCGGATTTTCAGTTTGGTGGTGGATTCGTTCTGGCTATATTTTTCAGCAAGTTACCGGGGCGCCCGTTGCCCAATTTGCATCACAGTGCATAACGGAGCACAGCTGATCCACGCAAAATTCACGCATCGCTCGACAGCATGCGCATGCTGACCGATGCGCCAACCCCTTTCAGCACCAACGCCCGGCTTCACGACACTTACTCGACCCATCAAGTCCCGACGGCGCGATAGAATTTCCTATCCTCCGGCGAGAAAGATCATCGAGACATCAGCGATGTATGCCCCACCGGCACTATCGATCCGTTAACAGTCCGGACCCGAGGCAGCAGTGTCCGGGTCCTGCAAGATGGCAGGCAGTAGCTCCAGGGTGCAGGCATTGGTCACGATGCCCACGTGGGTGTCGGCAACGCCATACACCGCAGCGGCCTGGCTCGACGAGGACTCAATCAACTGGCTTTCGACGGTTACTACGCCGTGGTCTTCCTGTCGCTCGCCACCTCGTTCATGGCTGTA
>Ga0255052_10000686_pt1 | contig 26847 bp, 23 predicted proteins | sample JV7_2_21_MG_FD_188632 | JGI IMG/M metagenome (GOLD analysis project Ga0255052, IMG submission 188632) | Seawater microbial communities from Jervis Inlet, British Columbia, Canada - JV7_2_21 | ecosystem: Environmental > Aquatic > Marine > Inlet | place: Canada: British Columbia | collected...
AGGCATAAACCCGTCGGAGCGAGGTCTGGCAAGGGCTCTCTGTTACGGCACGTTGCGGTTTCACTGGCGCCTGCGGTCGCAGGTCAGTGCTTTGCTGGACCGGCCGCTCAAGGCAAAGGACAGCGTTATCGAGTCTCTGATCGCTGTTGGCATCTATCAGCTGACCGACACCCGAATACCCGATCATGCTGCGGTTTCGATGACGGTCGAAGCCTCAAGGGTGCTACGCCGGCCGAAGTACGCGTCGCTGATCAACGCGGTTCTAAGAAACTTTCTGCGCAAAAACATGCAGGCAGCGGAGCCTGTGGATGATGAAGCGCGCTACTCGCACCCTGCCTGGCTACTCGAGCGTTTGCGGTGCGATTGGCCGGATCACTGGCTTGAGATAGTGGAAGCGGGGAACAGGCAGGCACCGATGTGGCTCCGCGTAAACATTAATCGCGAGTCTCAGACCGGGTATATCAACGAACTCAAAGAAACCGGGCAATTTGCAGACGACGCTGCGCCGCATCAGGTAATCGCCGGGTTTGACCAGGCCGTCAAGCTGGCGAGCCCGCGTCCTGTCAGCGACCTGCCCGGTTTCTTTGATGGGCGCGTATCGGTACAGGATGCCGCCGCGCAGCTGGCCGGACCGTGGCTACTCGGAGGCGGCGCTAAACGAATCCTCGATGCCTGCGCGGCGCCCGGCGGGAAAACCGGGCAGCTGTTGGAACTTGCGGGGCCGGATGCCGATCTAACGGCTATTGATCTCGATGAGGACCGACTCGGCAAAGTTCGCGAGAACCTGGCGCGGCTGGGCCTGTCCGCAACCGTTCTTGCGGCCGACGCATCAAAACCAGATGAGTGGTGGGATGATGCGCAGTTCGACAGGATCCTGCTGGACGCACCGTGTTCAGCCAGTGGTGTCATTCGCCGCCATCCGGACATCAAGCTGCTGCGACGGGCTGAGGACATCGCAGCCCTGGCCAGGTCGCAGCTGGCCCTTCTGGATGCGCTCTGGCCGCTTCTCGAGGCAAACGGGCGGCTGCTCTACGTGACCTGCTCGGTCCTGACGGAGGAAAATGAAGCGGTGGTGAGGGAATTTCTGAAGACGCACGCAGACGCCAGGGAAAACGATGTGTTGCCAAATAACAACATCCGCGATTTAATGCAGCGTAAGACATGTGGATATCAGATCCTGCCCGGCAGTCAGGACGTGGATGGCTTTTATTACGCATGTCTGGAGAAGGTTGGCTGACAACAATATGACTGGAAGAGCGATAACCGGCCTTGCTGCGATTCTCGTATGCGGCTTGATGATGGTACTGATCCTGATGCCCGCCGAGGCACAGGAAAGGCCAGATCGTGCGGGCTACTTTGAAGTGCGATCGGCATCGACGACCCTGCTCGAGGGCGTGCACGAACTTGAGTCCCGCCTTCAGCTCGTCCTGAGTGACGAAGCACTCGATGCGCTCAGCAGTGGCGTTGCGCTCCGGATTGCACTCAATATCGAATTTATCCGGGTCCGCCGCTTCATCGCCGACGCGACAGATGCCGAACTCGTCGTTAACTACGAGCTCGAGTATCGGCCACTGAGCCAGCGGTACATCGTCAGCAACCTGAACAGCGGCGATCAGGATTCATTCGCAACACTTTACTCGGCACTGAATAACCTTGGTCGGATTCAGGGCCTGCCGGTCATCGATGACTCGATTCTCGAGGTCGGCAAGACTTATCGGATACGTTTGCGCGCCAGGTTGAGCACGGAACAATACCCTGCTCCTTTGCGGATTTTGTTTTTCTGGCGCGACCAATGGCAGCTGGAAAGTGACTGGTTCGAATGGATACTCGAAAGATAAAAAACCGGCTCTATACGGCGATCGGCGCAATAGGCGTCGGGCTTGCCCTGACTGCGCTTTTCCTTCTCAGCCGTACTGCCCAGAACTCCGAGGACTTTGACCGGCTGCATATTCTGATTCTGTTGATTAACGTGGCCGGCGTTATCGTGCTGTTTGCATTGCTCGTCGGCAACCTCGTCCGGCTGCTGCGTGAATACCGGACTGACGTACCCGGGGCAAGACTCAAAGCTCGCATGGTCGTCATGTCAGTGTCGCTTGCTGTCGTGCCGCTTCTGGTGGTCTTTTACTTCTCGATGCAGTTCATAAATCGCGGCATCGATACCTGGTTCAACGTCGAAGTCGAGAAGGGCCTTGACGACGCACTTGCCCTTAGCCGCGCCGCGCTCGAAATGCAAATGCGCGATCACCTGGGGACGACCGTACAAATTGCGGAGCGCCTGGAGAACATCAGCAGACGCCGGCTGATTTTTGAGTTGAGCATGCTGCGGCGGGAAAGTGGTGCGAGCGAGATCAGCGTGTTCGGACGCAACAGACAGATCCTGGCGACCAGTTCCGATTTCGCCGCGAACAGCCTTCCACTGGCGCTAAGGGACGAGGTGCTTTTGCAGATCCGCCAAAACAGGCCGTTCGTCAGTCTCGATCCACTGGAGCGCGGCAGCTTCCAGATTCGGACGGCCGTCGCGTTCGGCGACCGCAGCCGGCCGGAGACCCTGGGTGTCATTCAGGCGCATTTTCCGGTGTCGGAGAGAATCGGCCGCATGGCCAACAGCGTCGATTCATCTTACAGCGAGTACAAGCGGCTTCTCTATCTCCGTGAACCCCTCAAGAGAACTTTTACGCTCACGCTGACCGTCGTGTTACTGCTATCGCTGCTCGCATCGGTCTATGGAGCGTTCGTACTGTCCAGAAGGCTCGTCGCGCCAATTCAGAACCTGGTCGCGGGAACCAGGGCAGTTGCGAAAGGGGACTTCGATACGCGCCTGCCAACGCCGTCACGGGACGAGATCGGCTTTCTCGTCAGCTCGTTTAACGACATGACCGAGAAATTATCCGAAGCGCGGCGGCAGGCCAGCCTGAGTCAGGCACAAGTCGAGGCCGAACGCGCCAATGTCGAAGTCATCCTGGCAAGGCTCTCAACTGGCGTTGTGGCCCTGGAGTCGGACCTCAGGATTCGAACGGCAAACCAGGCGTCGGGCGCTATTCTCAACGTCGATCTCGAAAACCGTATCGGCGAATACTTGCCGGACGTCGCCAGCGGCCACCCGCTTCTCGAGCAATTTGTCGACGTGGCGCGGGTTCATCTCAATGCCGGGGAAACCGAGTGGAGAGAACAGATTGTGTTACGTGGCGAAGTCGGGCGGCGCGTCCTGACTTGCGCTTGCACGGCATTGCCAGGCGACGAGGATCACGCCGCGGGATTCGTGGTCGTCTTTGACGACATCACGGCGTTGCTGCAGGCGCAGCGGGATGCTGCCTGGGGTGAAGTTGCCAGGCGACTCGCACACGAAATCAAGAACCCGCTGACGCCGATACAACTCTCTGCCGAGCGGCTGCGGCGCAAATACATCAGTACGATGTCGGAGGAAGAGGTGCAGGTACTGGACCGTGCGACGCACACGATCGTGCAGCAGGTCGAGGCGATGAAGGAGATGGTGAACGCGTTCAGCGATTATGCACGCGCTCCCGACATCGACATCAACGTATTCAATCTCGACAAGCTCGCGCACGAGGTCGTCGATCTGTATCGCGCACAGGCAAGCGGTATCGAGATCGTTTTGATCACGGATCCGACGCTGCCGAATATCGAGGCAGACATGGGCCGCGTGCGCCAGGTGCTGCATAACCTGGTACGAAATTCCATAGAGGCGTTGGAAAACTGCGACTACAAAGGACGCATCGAAGTCCGCATAAGCAAGACGGAAGTCCAGGAAACCGACGTCGCCGAGATCGTTGTCGAGGATAACGGGCCCGGCTTCAAGACCGGATCCGTCAGCCAGGTCTTCGATCCATACGTAACAACAAAGCCCAAAGGCACGGGTCTGGGCCTGGCAATCGTCAAGAAGCTGGTCGAAGAACACGGCGGGACGATTGAAGCCGAGAACCCGGATGGCGGCGGAGCGGTGATCCGCATCCAGTTGCCTGTGAACGAAGCGGCGCGAGAAGCAATGATGGCGTTATTGCCGGGCCGGGTAGAAATACGGAGGGACAGAGCATGAGCACACCCCATGTGCTGGTAGTCGACGACGAAGACGACATCCGGGCGCTGATAAAAGATATCTTATCGGACGAAGGTTATGAGGTGACCAATGCGGCTGACGCTGCGGAAGCGCGCGCGGCGCGGGACGAAGGCAAGTTTGACCTGATACTGCTCGACATCTGGATGCCGGACACCGACGGTATCAGCCTCCTTCGGGAGTGGTCCGAGCATGGTGACCTCGACTGTCCGGTCGTCATCATGTCGGGCCACGGCACGGTCGATACGGCAGTCGAGGCGACGCGCCTCGGCGCTTTTGATTTCGTGGAAAAACCACTGTCAATCTCGAAGCTTCTCCGTACGGTCGAACGCGCCATCGAGGCGTCGAAAAAGCAATCGAGCACAGCACGGCGGCTCCTACCGGCTCTGATGACGCCGGTGGGCCGGAGTAAGCTCATGCAAAGTCTTCGCGAAAAGGTTCAGCAGTACGCCAACCACGACTCGCCGGTACTCCTGACCGGTGAGGCTGGAACGGGTCGCGCTGCGTTTGCCCGCTACATTCATGCTTTGAGCGACCGCGCCGAAGGCCCCCTGGTTAACTTGCTCGCGGCGTCCCTGACGGACAACAATGCCGAGGAGCAGCTTTTCGGCACTGAGGGAAATGGCGAAGTTCACAACGGTTATTTCGAGCGGGCGAAGAATGGCACGCTCATTATCGACGAGCTTACCGATCTCAACGATCTGGCACAGAAACTCATCCTGAGCGCCCTGGAACAGGGTGAGTTCGTCCGCCGCGGTGGGCACGAGCCCATCAAGTTGCAGGTCCGCGTTCTTGCGACCGTGAACGGTGATTACGAAAGCAGGATCGAAGCCGGGTCTTTGAGGCGGGAGCTCGTATCCAATCTCAATACCTTGAGCCTGCAGGTTCCGCCGCTCAGGGAATACGCGGAAGACGTGCCGGAGCTCTTGAGTTATTACGTCGATAAACTCGTCGACAGCGAGGGCCTGTCGTTCAAACGATTTGGCGTGGCCGCACAAAATCGGCTCAGAAATTATCCATGGCCGGACAACGTGCGGGAACTGAAGAACCTCGTTCGCAGGCTTTTGCTTACCGGCGCCGGTGAAGTGATCAGCCTGGACGAAGTCGAGAAAGAGATTGCGGCGGTCGCGCACGCCGATGAGCCGTTAGTCAAGCAAGATCTCTTGTCGCTGCCCTTAAGGGAAGCACGCGAGCAATTCGAGCGGGCTTACTTGCAGCAGCAACTTGTACTGTGTGATGGCAAGGTCGGCAAGCTCGCCAAGCGCGTGGGCATGGAAAGAACGCATCTCTATCGCAAGCTACGTTCGCTGGGCGTCGACTTCAGATCTGTCGCCACGGAAGACTAGCTTGTAAAGACGTGTCAGAAGAGCAAACGGTCGGTTCTGTGCGCCGGCACTATTTTTCCGTCAGGCAGAAACCTGATACCCGGCTTTGCAAAATCTTCAATGCTCAATCCGCGCATCAGGTTTAGCGCTTTCTGATCCTCGTCGATCTGGGGGCCGCCGGGTCTGATCTGCATGGTCGAGTGAACCCGGCCCTCGACAAATTTACCTGTTCCATCAATGGTTGCGATCAAGATTGGTGCAATCCCTTTGATACCGTCAACGCTGATGCCGTAATAGGTGGCAAAGTTTCCGAGACTGTATGCGATCAGGCGGCCCTTGTAACGCTCCATCGCACGCACGACGTGCGGGCCATGGCCGATGACCAGATCGGCACCAGCGTCGACCATCATGCGGGAGAACTTCACGACGTCGCCGCGTGGTTCACCGTAATATTCCTCTTCGTCGAACGGCAAATGCGTAAAATCTCTTCCTTCGGCTCCGCCATGGAAAGATACGATGACGATGTCATGTGAGCGTGCTTGCTCGGCAATCGTCCGGGCTGACAGGTCGTAGTCGAGCATCATGTTGGAATTCTTCGTAACCGCGAATGCGATCAACGCAACGCTAAGTCCGTTAGATATGAAACTCGCGAAATCTCCTTCGAGGCCGGAGTGGTGTATGCCTGCGGTGGCAAGCGTCTGCATCGTGGCCAAGCGGCCCTCTTCGCCGAAGTCCCGGGCGTGATTATTGGCAAGACTCAGCACGTCGAATCCGGCAGCGACAAATCGTTCCACATACCGCGGTGGCGAGCGAAACCGATAGCAGGCGGCCGGATTGCTGCATTTCTTGCCGGGTTCACCACCGTCCACCAGCACGCCTTCGAGGTTACCGAAGGTGATGTCGGCCATGGACAATACCGGCGTGACGGCCGCGAGAAAGCCCACGCCATCGTCGTCGGGAAGATGATTTTCCGGGTAGTCGGTGCCAAGCATCATGTCGCCGACGGCGGCAATCGTCAGCCTGATTTCCGCCTTATATTCGCCTGGTGCGGCCGGGACAGGCGCAGTGTCGGAAATTATTTCGATACTTTCTTCTTCGGATTGCGGCGGTTCGCTTTCCGGCGCCGTCGCGCACGCCGAGACTAACAAGACTGCGGGGAGAAGACGGATTACGGTCCTTGTTGGATCACTAGTCGCCAAGTCTGATTCTCAGCACATCAATCTGCGCCTGCCGGAGGCGGCTTCTGAGCACGTTCAGCTCATCGAGATCGTCAATCGGGCCGATTCGGACCCGGTGGTAGGTCTTGTCGTCGATCGTTACGCGCTGAATCTTTGATTCGATTCCCTGCATCGCCAGATTTGCCCTGCGTCGATCGGCGTCCTTGTATTCAGTAAACGAGCCGGCCTGGAGAACATACACGCCGGGTTTGACAACAGCCTGAGGTTCCGAGTCTGCGCGCACATCGGGTTCGTGTTCCGGGATGATGACCTCGAAATTGGGGAGCATGCTGTAGAAGTCGAAGCGCGGCCTGGGGGGCTTCTCCGACTGACCGTTGGCTTGCTCCCTGTTGTTATCGATGCTTGCCGGTTGCTGCGAGAGCGCTTTTACGGGAACGCCCGGGCTGCGGTCGTTGATATAAATCGCGAATGCAACCGAGAGTCCGATTGTGAGCCCGAACATCATCCAGGCCCAGCCCGGATACTCGTCCATGTGTGATTTTCGTCTGCGTTGTCTTCTGGTCATTGTCTTACATCGAGTCCGGTGCCGATACGCCAAGGACGCTCAGGCCATTGGCGATAACCTGACGTGTGGCGGCGATCAATGCGAGTCTTGCATTACGCAAGTCATCTTCGTCAACAATGAATGTGTGCGCGTTGTAGTAAGTATGAAATTCGCTGGCAAGATCGCGAAGATAATGTACAAGGTGTTGTGGTGCCCGGTTGATTGCGGCGAGCTCAATGATCTCAGGGTATCGACTCAGCGTGCGCATCAGCGTTTTCTCATGAGTCTCGGCGAGACCGGCAAGGTTTTCGAGGCCGGGCCCCTTATCCCATTTCAAGGATTTTTCATCGAGCTGCCGGAAAACGCTCGCGACGCGCGCATGAGCATACTGTATGTAATAGACAGGGTTATCGTTTGAATGTTTTTTTGCGAGTTCCAGATCGAAATCGAGATGCTGATCGTTCGATCGCATCACGTAAAAGAACCGTGCGGCATCATTGCCGACTTCCTCGCGAAGCTGACGTAAAGACACAAAGTTGCCCGAGCGTGTCGACATCGACAACTTCTTATCGGCGCGGTAGAGGCTGACAAACTGAACGAGTTCGACTTCCAGGCAGTCACCGGCATAGCCCATTGCCTCGAGGCCGGCACGAACCCTCGCGACATAGCCATGGTGATCCGACCCGAGAACGTCAAGCAAGTGATCGTAGCCCCGTTTGCGCTTGCCGTAGTGATAAGCGATATCGGATGCGAAGTAAGTTGTCTTGCCACTTTCACGGACGACAACGCGGTCTTTCTCGTCGCCGTAGTCGGTGGCCCGGAACCATGTCGCACCGTCTTTTTCATAAAGCATGCCACGGCCCTTAAGGACTTGAAGCGCATCGCTGATCAGGCCCTCGTCGGTCAGGCTCTGCTCGGAAAACCAATGGTCGAATTCGATGCCAAAGCCCTTCAGATCGTCTTCGATGTCTGCACTGATCCTGGCATGCGCTTCGCCTCGCACATACCGAAACTGATCCTCGCCGAGAAGTTCGCTGGCTTTCCGGATAAGCGCGCCGATGAATTCTTCCTTGTCGCCATCGGGCGCATCTGCGGGCAGGTCCGAACAGAGCTCGTCAATGCTTACTTCGGGTAATCGCGACTTGTCAACAGACGCAGCGATTTCACCAATGTAGTCACCTTTGTAGCCTGCCTCCGGAAAAGGCACGTGCTCGCCACGCTGTTCCAGCATTCTGATCCAGACGCTGACGCCGAGAATATCCATTTGTCGACCCGCATCGTTCAGGTAGTACTCTCGATCGACCGGGTAGCCGATAGCTTCGATCAGGTTGCCGAGTGTTGCGCCGTACGCTGCGTGACGGCCGTGACCTACATGCAGGGGCCCCGTCGGGTTCGCAGACACGAATTCAAGCAAATAGCGGGGTTTTTCCTTCGCTTCCTGCCTGCCGTAGTTGTCGCCGTCGTCGAGAATACTGGCTATTTCCTGATGAAATGCCGCACTGGAAACGTGAAAATTGATAAATCCAGGGCCGGCAATCTCGACTTTGTTAACGAGCTCGCTTGCAGGCAAATGTTCGATGATTTGTGCGGCAAGCTCTCTGGGATTCTTGCCGATGGATTTAGCAAGGCGCATCGCGATATTCGTCGTGAAGTCACCGTGACGGGAGTCGCGCGTACGTTCTACGGACTTGCTGATCGCCGACGCTTCCGGTGGGTCTGCGAGCTCCGGCATATGCGCAAGGGCCTGCTCGACAAGATGTGCAATATTGCTCTTCAATGGCGTGCCTGGGAATCGCGTGAGTGAAGTATGCGCGCTGGGAACGGGGCCGGCCATTCTAACGCGGCATCAGAAAAGCTCAATCGGGTCTACGTCGACAGACCAGCGCACGCGGCGGGCAGTCTTATCGCTTTCAAGTTCGGGCCGCAAGGCCTGTAGCAAGCGATGCAGGGCCTGGCGGTCAGTGCTTTGCAGGAGTAACTGTGCATGGTAACGGCCGGCCCTGCGCTCCATCGGTGCGCTGACGGGGCCCAGGATGCTGACATTGCTCGCGCCCACCGCCTGGGCTTTTCCCCGGGCGGCCTCGAGAAACCGGTGCGTATCGCTACGTTTATGTGCCGCTGCGCGTATCAGAGCCAACCGTGAAAAAGGCGGCCACGAAGCTGCCAATCTTTCCTGCAACGCCAATCGGGCAACCTGCTCATAACCCCCCCTGAACAACTCGCCCCAGAACGGGTGCTTCGGGAATGCCGTCTGAATGATGACTTCGCCCTGGCGCTGTTCGCGGCCGGAGCGCCCGGCAACCTGAATCAGGCTCTGCGCCAGGCGTTCACTCGATCGAAAATCCGTCCCGAAGAGGCCCTGGTCGGCATTGATAACGCCCACCAGTGTCAGGTTCGGAAAATGATGGCCTTTCGACAGCATTTGAGTGCCGACGAGAATCTCTGCATCACCCTTCATCGCCAGGGCCAGGGCTTTGTTCATCGTATCTTTCAGCCGGGTGCTGTCGCTGTCGATGCGCGTAATCCGGCGGTCCGGGAATTGCTGGGCAAGCGACTCTTCGAGCCTTTCCGTACCCTGGCCCAGGGGCCGGAAGGGCCCGCCACATTCCGGGCACCGGGATTCTACTGGTCGACTCGCACCGCAGTGATGGCAAAGAAGCTTCGGGTCGCCGGCATGAACGGTCATGCGCGCATCACATCGCCGGCATTCCGCAATATGGCCACAGCCCGAACATATCAACGTCGGTGCGAAACCCCGTCTGTTCAGAAAAATGAGGACCTGTCCACCGGCCCGCAGGTTTTCTTCGATGGCATTGAGCAAAGGCACGCTAATGCCATCGTATGCGGGCTGTTGATTGAGGTCGACGAGCCTCATCAACGGAGGCACCGCACTGCCAGCGCGAGATGGCAATGAAACATGCTGATACATCCCCTCAGTACAGCGCTGCAGTGATTCGATAGAGGGCGTAGCCGAACCGAGAACGATCGGAACACCCAGGTGCTTTGCTTTGGCGATTGCGAGGTCTCTCGCGGAATAACGCAGGCCCTCCTGTTGTTTGAACGAGCTGTCATGCTCCTCGTCGACGACAATCAGTCCCGGGTTCTTTAACGGCGCAAAAACCGCCGAACGTGTACCGAGCACGAGCGATGCGGATCCGTTTCTTGCGCTGCGCCATGCGGACAATCTGATGCTGTCGGGCAATGAGGAATGCAGCAGGGCCGGTTCGATGCCAAGGCGCTCTTTCAGACGCGAAACGAATTGCGGCGTCAGTCCGATCTCGGGAACGAGCACCAGCACCTGACGGCCTGCATCGAGGATGTCTTTCATGAGGCGCAAATAGACTTCCGTCTTGCCGCTGCCGGTAACGCCGTCAAGTAATGAGACATGAAAACCCGGCTGGCCACGGACTACTTCCAGCGCATTACTTTGATCCGCATTCAGGGCCGGACCGTCGCTCGCGTCTCCGGTATGCGTTTCGAATTCCGGTTCCAACGGCGATTCGAATAAGCGAAGCCATGATTTATCGAGCATGGTCTTTCGAACACGACGCCATCCAGGCATGGCGTCGTCGAGCAGATCGAATCTCACCCCATCGTTAGCATGGCCGCCAAGGAGCTCGAGAAGCTCTGCCTGGCGCGGCGCCTTTCTTGCGACGGCGGACAGGGACTGAGCGGCGCCTTCGCCGGTGATGGCAACTCGCTGAACGACAGGATTGAGGGGTTTTCCCTGGCGCAACAGCGCTGGCAACGCCGCAGCAACGACTTCGCCGATGGGATGATGATAATAATCGCTCGTAAAGTGGATCAGCCACCGGTCCGGCTCGCGGAGGATCGCTTCGTCGTCGAGTGTCGATAAGACGCGACGCAGTTTGGACAGCGGTAACTCACTGTGCATTTCATGGGCAAGGACCATTCCGATCTGTTGCTGCCGGCCGAAAGGCACGAGAACCCGGCAGCCGGGCGGAGGAGCCGGGGCAGGCGCAGAGGATGGTGGCAGATAGTCAAAGAGTCGCGAAAGCGGCGCATTGATGGCGACCCGTAAAATTGGCTCCTTACTCATTTATTGTTTAAATACAAAGACATATGCTTTTTCATTTCGACCCGGATTTTCTGGACACGACATTATGTCAAATCAATTGGGCCGCAATTGTGCCGTTTCCCGGTCAACCGCGGGATTGCACGGACGTTATATAGGCGTGACACGTTATTAGACCCCGTGATGGAGTCAAGATGTTTGACAGGAATGAGACGGATCTCAAGCGCTCGATTGCCGGAATAGGCAAACGATGAGCACTTGCGCATGCGAATTTGCGGTATCGTCCACCCGCGAACATTTTACGGGGGCGAAAGAGCTGCAGCGAGAACAGGAACTCAACCGGTTTTTGGCAGACGTTGAAGGGCGTGCCCTGCGAATCGCGGAGATATCCATTCGCGATCGTGATGAAGCGCTGGATCTGGTGCAGGAGGCGATGATCAAGCTGGTGCGCAATTATGCAGACCGGTCTAACGACGAATGGACGCCGTTGTTTTACCGGATTTTGCAAAACGGAGTTCGGGACTGGCATCGACGACGGGTGGTTCGCAATCGCGTTATGGTCTGGTTCGGCCGTTCCACCAGCGATGGCGAAGACTACGATCCGATTGCCGCTGCACCGGACCCGGCTGGCAGGACGCCGGATGAAACCCTGCAAACGGAGCAGGCGATGGAGCGCCTCCAGCTTGCGGTTGCAGCGCTGCCACGGCGGCAGAGGGAGGCATTCATGTTGCGCACATTTGAGGGACTGAACGTGGCTGGAACAGCCGTTGCGATGGGTTGCAGCGAGGGCAGCGTAAAGACACATTATTCTCGCGCGGTACATTCGCTGCGGGAAACATTGGGAGAACACTGGCAATGAACGAGCGGAACGCGAAATCCGCAAAAACCGACGATCAGCTTCTCGTCACGAAGGCGAAAGAGCTCTTCGATCAAAGTGTGGAAGGACTCGATGCGGAAGCGCGGTCACGGTTGAACCGTGGCCGGCATGAAGCGCTGACACACCTTCGGCCTGGCGCCCGTTACGGGCAGTGGCTGCAATGGAATCAGCGGGCATTGCCGGCTGCCGGCGTCGCCGCCGCCGCAGTGGTTGCCGTATTGATCTGGACCGGCAGACCGCCGGTTGACGTCCTGACGCCACCAGCGACGGCAAGCGACCTCGAAATTTTGCTGGCGGAGGATAGTTTCGAGATGTTGCAGGAGCTCGAATTCTACAGCTGGGTGGACGTTGAGGCGGAAAGAGACGACGAGCTGGACACAAATGGCAACGTCGGCTGATAAAAGGCAGCCGGACCGTTTGCTCAGCGTAGCAGTGCTTTTGGGCTTATTCGGGTGTAGCGGCGTCGTAGTAGCAGATGATGAACAACCCGACATGGAGTTCCTGGAATACCTTGGAAGTTGGGAAGAATCGGATGAGGACTGGCTGCTGTTTGATGGACAGGAAAATGAACCGGTGGCAGCCGACGGGAATAAGCGGAGCGGTCCCGAGCTGGAAGGCAAAGAATCGACGGAGTCAGAAGATGAAAGCTAAATGGATGGTGTCAATCGGTGCATTGCTTTTGCTGGCAATAAGCGGCGTATCGCTGGCACAGGACGAACACACTTCCTGGGAGAGCCTCAGCGAGGAACAGCAACGGGTTTTGGGGCCCTATGCCGATTCCTGGACCACGTTCACACCCGAACGGCAGGCGCGACTGTCGGCCGGGGCGAAGAGATGGACAGGCATGTCCCGTCGCGACAGACAAGCCGCAAAGGAGCGGTTTCAGACGTGGCGCAATCTTTCCGATGAACAACGCGATGTGATTCGGTCGCGGTACCTCGAATTCCAGGGAATGTCGCCAGGGGACCGGGCGCGTATCCGCAGGGCCTATGACAACTTTCGCCGCTTGCCACCCGACCGGCGCCGGGAATTGCGGGACCGTTATAGACAAATGACACCGGACCAGCGCCAGCGGGTACGGCAGAAGTTAAGGGACCGTGCCGCTGACCGGCCGCGGCCGACGGATCGGTAACAAAGAACTGGGGTCTGTCCCGGGGTCTGTCCCGGGGTCTGTCCCGGGTAAGAACTCTCAAGGCGTAAGAACAAAGGGGTCGAACCCCCAAAAATCTGTGGCACTCCAGATTTTTGGGGGTTCGACCCCTTGTTCTATAGATGGAGTATGTCCCCATTATCCTGGCGGGCGATACCTTGCTACATCAAATAGATTTTACTTCCTGAATGAGCTGACCCGCCATCGCCTGGCCGTCGCCATACAACATTCTTGTCTGGTCCAGGAAGAACAAGGCGTTCTCGATGCCTGAGAATCCGACGCCCTGTCCGCGCTTGATAACGATCACATTCTTCGCGTGATCGGCGTTCAGGATCGGCATGCCGTAGATCGGGCTTGCGGGATCCGTTCGCGCGGCCGGGTTGACGACGTCGTTCGCGCCGATAACAAGGGCGACGTCCGCGGTTGCGAACTCGGCGTTGATCTCGTCCTGGTCATAAATAATGTCGTAAGGCACGCCGGCCTCCGCCAACAATACGTTCATATGGCCCGGCATTCTTCCCGCGACCGGGTGAATCGCAAACTTCACGTCGACGCCGCGGCTTATCAGTAACTGAGCGAGCTCCCACACTTTATGCTGCGCCTGCGCAACCGCCATGCCGTAACCTGGCACGATCAGCACTTTGTCGGCAAACGCCATCATGACGCCGACGTCCGGCGCTTCAATAGGCTTCATACTGCCGGCGATATCGCTGGCCTCGCCCGTTTCGTCACCGAATCGGGAGAAGAGGACGTTGGCGAGAGAGCGGTTCATTGCTGTAGCCATCAACTGTGTCAACAGCGTACCGGCCGCGCCGACCACCGTGCCCGCAATGATCATCGCGGCGTTCTGTAATACGAAGCCTTCGAAGGCGACAGCCAGGCCGGTCAAGGCGTTGTAAAGGGAAATGACGACCGGCATGTCGGCGCCGCCGATCGGCAGCGTCATCGTGACGCCGAGTATCAGGGCGAGCAGGAAGAACACGAAGATGAGATTTATGTCGCCATGCTGGAAGACGATAATGCCAGCAAGACCGACCGTCGCTGCCAGCAACAGGAGGTTGAGAAGTTGCTGGCCGCCGAAGCGAAAAGTGCTCTTCATCAGTCCCTGTAACTTCGCAAACGCAATGAGACTGCCGCTGAAAGACACGGCACCGATCATGCCGCCCAGGACAGCGAGAGTGCCGAATACCAGGCCGTGTCCCTCACCGCCTAACAGCTCAACTGCGGCAATCGCCGCTGCGGCACCGCCGCCCATGCCGTTATAAAGTGCGATCATCTGCGGCATGTCGGTCATCGCGACTTTCTTGCCGCTGACCCAGGCAAGTACGCCACCGATAAAGATGGCCACCATCATCAGGGCGTAATTGCCCATGCCCGGGTACAAAAACGTCACCAGCGTTGCAACGACCATGCCCGCGCCGGCCCAGATGATGCCGCCACGCGCCGTCACCGGAGAACTCATTCGCTTGAGGCCGAATATGAACAGGATTGCCGCGATGAAATAACTGGCTTCGATCACGGAACGCATCGAGACAAATTCGCTCATGAGCCCTGCTCCTTGCTGCTCTTGAACATCTCGAGCATTCGCTCGGTAACGACGTAACCGCCGACCGCGTTTCCGGCGCCCAGAAACACACCGATGAAGCCGATGATGAGTTCCATTGTCGTGTCGGCCCGGCCAAGGGCAACCATCGCACCGACCAGCACGATGCCGTGCACGAAGTTCGATCCCGACATCAATGGTGTGTGAAGAATGGACGGCACGCGTCCGATGATTTCGTGGCCGACGAACGCCGCCAGCATGAAAATGTAAAGTGCGATGAATCCGTCAATCATCGGGCAGGTCCTCCTTCGATGGCTTCCCGTGTCGCTTCATGCTTTATCTCACCGTCGCGCGTCAGTGCGGACTGCGCAAAAACCTCATCCTCCCAGTCAATGTTCAACTCGCCATCCTCGATCGCCGGCTTGATGAAATTGAATAGATTTCTGGCATACATCTCGCTTGCATGCCTGCCCAGCGAGGCGGGGAGGTTGACCGGCCCGACGATCTTCACGTTGTTCTCGACGACCGTTTCACCAGGTTTGGTCAACTCGCAATTGCCGCCCGTTTCCGCCGCGAGATCGATAATGACGGCGCCGGGTTTCATCATCGCAACCGCTGCCGCGGAAATGATTCGCGGGGCAGGCCGCCCCGGAATCGCTGCTGTAGTGATTACGACGTCCGAGCGCGCGATTTCCTTTTCGAGCGCGGCCTGCTGCTGCTCTTTTTCTTCATCGGTCAGTTCGCGTGCGTAGCCGCCTTCGCCCTCGGCACTGACCCCTGTTTCGACGAATTTCGCGCCGAGTGACTCGATCTGTTCCTTTGTTGCACTGCGCACGTCATAACCCGTGACGATTGCCCCAAGACGCTTGGCGGTCGCGATCGCCTGCAAACCGGCCACGCCTGCGCCGATGACGAGCACCAGCGCAGGCCGAATCGTGCCGGCGGCAGTTGTCAGCATCGGGAAAAATTTATCCAGGGTAGTCGCGGCGATCAAAGCCGCCTGGTAGCCGGCGGCGGCGGCCTGGGATGAGAGAACGTCCATGCTCTGTGCCCGCGAAATCCGTGGTATGAGTTCCATTGCGAAGCCCGTGTGCTTGTTGTTTTTCAGGGCCTTGACGAGGCCCGGATTCGAGTGCCCGTACATCAGTCCGGCTACGACGGATCCGGAGCCGAGCTTGCTAACGGCCTTCTCGCTGGCTGGCTGTACCGTAAACAACAGACCAGATTTCGCGAGCACGCCTTTTGCATCGGTGAACTCGACACCCTCGTAGTCGGAATCGAGTAGTTGCGAGCCCTGTCCGGCACCATGCTCCATGACGATCGCAACGCCCAGTCCCTGAAGCTTTCCGGTGATCTCCGGGGTAAGGGCGACCCGTGTTTCAGATTGCAGGGTCTCCTTCAGCACGCCAACAGTCAGCGGCATCGTATGTCTCCAAAAGCCAAGAAAATTTGATCCAGCATCGCGCACTATAGTGACAGAACAGCGATTGACGAATAGGTGATTTCCGAGTATCCACGCAGCTAAATGCTGTATTTGGGACGGGTATTCACACTTCTGTCGCGCGAAACGCGAATAATGACATAGCACGGGCATTTCTCAAATATGGGACAGATTTGATTTTTGTTCGGCGTCCTGCAAACTACGGTACAGGGGAGTGTGGGAGCATATGTTTTACGGGTCAGCTTCAGATATTTCGCAGCAGGTACTGCGAACCGATGTGGCCGGCATGCCACTCGAATGGATCGATTACCGTGAGGCGGTACGCCTGTACCACACGGAGCAGGTCGCCTATGCTTGCGGCAGCCGCCTGTATACGGTGTATGGTGGATACAGTGCGATCAGCGGCCGCCGAAGCGCTATTGACGTCAATTCGATCATTTCTACCCGTGGCACGACCAGGGGCCTGGCATTTGTGCGCAATGAGTATGTGCCGCCACTGAATAACCGCACGTTATTCAAGCGCGACGCGAATCTGTGTCTCTATTGCGCAATGCGCTTTCCAACCAGGGACCTGACCAGAGATCACATCACGCCACTATCGCACGGTGGCAAGGACGTCTGGAACAATGTCGCAACGGCTTGTCGCCGCTGCAATAATCATAAGGGTGGGCGGACGCCTGAGCAGGCTGCGTTGCAGTTGATTGCAGTACCGTTCACACCGACTTACGCCGAGTACATTTATCTCAAGGGCCGCAAAGTTCTCGCCGACCAGATGCAGTACCTGCTCGCACATATTCCCCGTTCCAGCCCGCTCCATGCGCGGCTCAGCGACCATCTATCGGTCGGCGAATCAGCGGGCAATGCAATATCTGATTGATGCCAGCGTTTATGTTTTTCGGGCGCATTTTTCGATGCCCGACGACATGATCGATGACGATGGCAACCCGATAAACGCACTCTATGGTTACTGTCGCTTTCTCGGCGACTTCATGGAGCAGGTAAAGCCGGAATACGTGGCCGTTCTTTTTGACGAAAGCCTGTCGAAGTCCTTTCGGACAGAAATCTATCCCGAGTACAAAGCAAACCGCGAGCCTGCGCCGCCGGAGTTGAAGCGGCAGTTCGCGCAGTGCCGCCGGTTCACAAGAGCCCTTGGCCTGATGGAATGCGCGAGCCCGAATTACGAGGCCGATGACCTGATCGGGACACTGGTTACAGAGGGACGAGAGAAAGGTCGACCATCCACGATCGTCACCCGGGACAAGGACCTGACACAACTCGTTTCCAAGGTCGATGTGTTCTGGGATTTCGCGGGGAAAGGCCGCATTAGATACGATCAGATCCCGGAATTCTTCGGTGTATGGCCGGAGCAGATCGCCGATTTCCTCGCGCTCGCCGGGGACAGCGCCGATAACATTCCAGGTGTGCCCGGCGTCGGCAAAAAGACCGCCGCTGCGCTATTGCAGCATTTCGGCAGTCTCGAAAAGGTGTATGACAACCTCGATAGCGTTAATGAAGTGAACGTTCGTGGTGCAAAAACGCTCGGGGACAAGCTGAATATGCACAAGGATGCGGCAATGCTCGCGCGCAAGCTGACCGGTTTGGCCTGCGATGCCGTGTTTGAAAGGCCGGCATCGGGTTTACGTCCCGTCGCGCCCGACCTCGGTGAGATCAACGCGCTTTTCGACGAAGCAGGCATCGGCCAGGCACTGCGGCGGCAGGCGGCACGGGTCTCGGATTTATCGTAATCAGGAATCGCCCGTCCTGACGGGCGATCTTAGAGCTTAGGGATGCCTGACTGGCAAAACATCTTCGCAGCACTTCGGGAAGACGCTATTTCCGTAGCAGACAACGCCAACCCCCGCCCCGTGGGTGGTGGCGACATCAGCGCCGCCTGGCGAATCGATGCTGACGGCGCAGCGGTCTTTGTCAAAACCGGGCCCGGGCATTCACTCGACATGTTCGAAGCAGAGGCAGAGGGGCTTCGTGAGCTCCTCGCAGTAAAAGCAATTCGCGTGCCGGAAGTCCTGGGTTGCGGTGTGACAGCAGATGGCGCGTACCTCGCGATCGAATGGATCGAGTTCGACCGGCCGACCAGCGATACGGAGCGTCTCTTCGGACAGCAGTTGGCGGCCATGCATCGTAATTGCAAAGAGAGATTCGGTTGGCACCGCGATAATACGATCGGCAAAACACCTCAGCACAATCAATGGTCAAGCGACTGGGTGGAATTTTTCAGGCACCGACGGCTGGGTTTTCAGTTGCAGCTTGCATCCAGCGGCGGCTTTAGCGGTGAGCTGCAATCGGCCGGTGCGGAATTGAGTGAGAATTTCGCGCTGCTTTTTCGGGATTATCAACCGGCAGCATCGATTCTGCATGGCGATCTCTGGGGCGGTAATTGGGCGGTGACGAACGGCCAACCTGTGATATTCGACCCAGCGGTCTATTATGGTGATCGAGAATCCGATATTGCGATGACAAAGCTATTCGGTGGTTTTGGGCCTGAGTTTTATGCGGCGTATCAAGAGAGCTGGCCGATGGAACCGGGCTACGAAAACAGACTTAAGCTGTATCAGCTCTACCACATCCTCAACCACCTGAATCTTTTCGGAAGCGCTTATCTCGGCAGGGCGATGCAGTTAATCCGGGATATCAATTCGATCACCGCAGGTTAGTCGTCGTCTTCCGGCGCCAGAAAATCTGCCTCGAACAGGTAGAGCGTCGTTCCTTCGGGTGCCTCTATCGACAAGAATGCGGATTCGTATTCGGGATTTGTATCGATGTTCAGGCCATGCCTTTCGACATCGGCCAAAACCGAGGTCAGGTCATCGCAGGCAAAACATGGGGAGGGTTTCTTGAGCGCCTTGTGCTCACTGAGTCCCAGTGACATGCCGGCGGCATCGAAGCGAAGGTGCGGTGTCGGCTCCTCGCGAAGTTCAAGCATCACTGGCGCCAGCGGCGCCCAAAAACGACCGCCACCCATTGCGTCGCGTACGGGCAGACTCATTTCGAACCAATCACCGCATATCGACTTTTCGACATCCTCTGCGGCCGGTGAAAACGTCCTGGCTTCGATCATTCTAATCATGTGACCATCGTGATCACAAAAGGCGAGTTCGTTGAACACATCACTGTCGATCTTCAGCAGATCAAAATCGAATCCGTGATCGGACATTGCGCGTGCGTGACGGGCGAGATCCCGATGGACAAAAGTCAATGTGGGCCCATCAACATCCCGATCGTGCAGGCCGATACACAAACGCCCATCGCTAATGACGGCGTATTTGTGCGGCCAGATATCTCCAACCTCCAGTTCCGAAAAGCCGAGCGCCTTATAAAATCCCAGCGATTCAAGGATGTCGGGTGTCTGCACGCTGATTTCTAAAAACTCCCCGAGCAACGTCAGCGCTCCGCACCCATTTCACGTGCACGATGCAGGCTCTTGTCCATTTCACGCGCCGCTTCAGACAGGCTCCAGTCCGGGGATGCTTCCGGCCAGCCTGCGACATTTCTTTCGATCAGGCGGCATAAGAAACTGACGTGGTCGTCGCGGGCATTGAGCGCCGGGATGTAGCGAAGCTCCCCGCCACCGCTCCCGGTAAAGTCGGCGGCGTAGCGCATCGCGATCTCTTCAAGAGTCTCAAGACAATCCACGGCGAACCCCGGGCACACGACGTCGATTTTGTCGAGTTTCTCTGCGCCCCAGGTTCTTATTGTTTCATCCGTGTACGGCCGCAACCATTCTTCCCGACCAACACGCGATTGAAAACTTATCTGCCAACTGCCTTCATCGAGTTCTAATGATTCGGCAACAAGCCTCGCTGTTTTCTGGCACTGACAGTGATAGGGGTCTCCTTTATCGAGTAATCGGCGAGGCAACCCGTGAAACGAGAACAAAAGACGCTCGCCACGGCCATGCAGGTCCCAGAAATCGCGAGTGCTGGCGGCTATCGCAGAGATATAGCCGGCCGAGTCGTGATAATGGTTGATGAAATGCAATTCCGGGACCCAGCGGCGGCGGCTTAGTGCGGTGGTCACCAGGTCAAAAACGGATGCCGTAGTCGTGCCGGAGTACTGCGGATAAAGGGGCAGCACGAGCAATCGCCGGACATATTGCCGGTACATACTCTCCAATGCGCTGTCTATCGATGGATTGCCATAGCTCATCGCCATCTTGACATGCGTGGCCCCGGACAGGCGGGTGGAAAGTTTTTCCTGAACCGCCCCTGCGACGTCCATTGAATGCAAAAGAAGCGGTGAGCCCTGGTCTGTCCATACCTTTCTGTAGGCGACCGCCGACCGTTCGGGTCGCACGCGGAGTATGTAGGCGTGGAGCACAAGCCACCAGATCCAGCGGGGCAACTCCACGACGCGGGGATCGGCCAGGAACTGCTTCAGGTAACGCCTTACGGCGTCCGGCGTCGGTGCATCGGGTGTGCCGGTGTTGACGAGCAGGATACCCAGAGACTCGGGAAGCCCATGCTCATACTCGGGCGAAGATTCAAAAGGTGGCATATATGGGATTGCCCGTGGTCAGGTCACGCAAGTGCTTGAGTAACAATACTAAATCACCGGAACTGACGCTAGCCCGCATGGCGCACGCTGGCCACCGGCCGCATGCTATATTCACAGCACTTTGCGGCAGGCGATCAATGGCTGGCGAACCGGAAAAAGTTGAAGAAAACGATGGTCCCGACCGATGGACACTTATCCGGGACGTCGCCGTGTTCCAGGTCAAACTTCTATTCGACGGCTTTCGTGACCTGCTCCTGCTGCCGGTTTCATTGGTCGCCGGAATTGTTAGCCTCGTTCGCGGGGGAGCAAGACCCGGCCCGGAATTTTATGACCTGTTGCGCGTTGGCCATCGCAGTGAACGCTGGATAAATCTCTTCGGTGCGGCCTCGCGCGTCCACGGTCCACCGGCAGACGATGACCAATTCGCGGTCGAGGATGTCGACAAAATGGTTTCACGTGTCGAGGCTTTCGTCATAGACGAGTATCGGAAAGGAGGAGTCACGGCACAGGCAAAGGATCGCCTGGACAGCGCATTGAATTTACTTCACAAGAAAACTCGGCGCCGGGGCAGCGCAGACTCATAACACTCTGTCCAACCATGAAGGTAACTGCCGGTAATCGGAGACAGTCGTCCGGCAAAAATATCTTCAGTATTATGTGAATCTACCCACCAACGCGGCGCAGTCAGTTGCTACGGTCTCGGGACAAGAATAATTTCGAAATACAGGGTTGGAATTTACATGATTGCTCAATTGAATCGATTGCGGTCCTGGATCGGCGTCGCTCAGTTCCTTGTTCTCACGGCATGTGGTGGTGGTGGCGGTGGAGAAGTACCCGTCGAGCGAACAGGAATAATTAATATTGCCATTACGGACGCAACTGTCGACGTGGTGACAGAAGTCAATGTGCAGTTTTCGGGCGTCACGCTAAAGCCACAATCGGGTGACAAAATCGAAGTGCTGTTCGACACACCGAAAAATTTCGATCTGTTGACGCTATCAGGCGGCATGATGGCCGAGTTGTTACCCGACACACGCGTGCCCGTGGGGTCGTATAACTGGATACGGCTTGCAGTGAATGCGGAGTTCGACAACGTATACGATTCCTACGCAATAGTGCCGCAAGGTCAGGACGAGCTTAGGGTACCGGGCGGAAGTCAATCAGGCCTGAAGCTGGTGAGCGGATTTACGGTGACGCAGAATCAGTCAACAAACATCGTCATTGACTGGGATTTGAGAAAAGCACTAACTGATCCCGCTGGCCAGCCCGGGCCGCACCTCAGGCCCGCTCTCCGGCTTACTAACATGGCCGCATACGGCACTCTGACCGGGACGGTCGCGGAAGCGCTCGTCAATGACGGGAGCTGTAAAAATGATCTCGCGATGGATACAGGCAATACAGTTTACGTATATGCCGGCGTCGTCGACACGCCGGGGCGACATTGCTGATCCGACTAACGATCCTTTGACAAGTGCCACAGTGTCGCAGAGCGAGTCAGGGACGTATGTCTACGAGGTGAATTTTCTATCGGTGGGCGAGTACACCGCGGCATTCACCTGCCAGGCAGATGATGACGATCCCGAGTTTGACCATGACATAGAATTTCCGGTATCAAATACCTTTTCCATCGAGGATGGTGCAACAAGCGTCGTTGACTTTTGATGCGCAGCCAACTGGTGAAACGTTCGGGCTAACGCGATTCGACGTCCTTCCCGGAAAGAAGATCCTCGAGACTCGGTGGTGGATGGTCCGGCCCCATGCGGCCATCTTTGAGTCTGGCGACATAGTCTTTGTATGCTCGCATCGCCTGATAGCCGAACATCCAGCAAATCGGCAGGTTTGCCCAAACCATGACGCCGAGCCCGATGCCCGTCATGTTATCGAGGTCGGTATCGGTCTGTATGTGTCCCAGCGTTGCGAGAAATGTCAGGCCGCAATAAACGAGTTTGAATGTCAGAACGCCCCTGTCGCCGGCAAGATAGATCGTTCCCTGTTCGCCGTAATAAGCCCAGGCGATGATGGTCGATATTCCGAATAACCAGGACGCAACGGTGATGAGCCATTTACCAAGCCCGGGCGTAACCGAATCGAGCGCTTTGGCCGTTAATGTTGCACCGACATAGGTTCTGTACAGTCCACCGCCGATGATTTCCGGTTTGACCGCGGCATCGAGAGCATCCCAGGTGATCACAAAGCCCGTAGCCTGCGCGGTCACGATACCGTCGATGCGATGGTAGGGCTGACCAGTTGCCGCGTTGTCGCCTGCTTTGACAACAAGTGTAACGATTTCGCCGTCCGTCCATTCACCATCCGGCGCAGTGCTTTCCTCGTATTGCCAACCGGACTCGGTCTGTACTGCGTGCGGAGCACTCGCAAACATGACGTCCGGGCCACGGTTCCAGATACCGGTAGCGAGAATAATCAGCGCCGTAAAAGTACAGACAACGATTGTGTCGATGAATGGTTCGAGCCCCGCGACCAATCCTTCCCGCGCAGGTTCGTCGGTTTTTGCCGCCGAGTGCGCGATTGGAGATGAACCTTGACCGGCTTCATTGGAGAAAATAGCGCGTTTCATGCCGAAGAGAAAAGCGGACGCGACTGTGCCACCGATAAATGCGCCGCTTGCTTCCGTTGGTGTAAAGGCGTTTGTGATGATCAGCGCAAAAAGCCCTGGAATTTTTTCCATATTCAGGAATAGAACGTAGAAGCCGACCAGCAAATAAAGGGCCACCATAAACGGCACCAACGTGCCGGCGACCTTGCCGATTCTTGTGATGCCGCCGATGATGACCGCTGCGACAAGCGAAGCCAGGACGAGCCCGCAAACCCAGCCCGGAACACCAAAATATTCGTTGGTGACTTCGGCGACATTCCAGGCCTGGAACATATTTCCACCGGTTGCCGATGACATGAGCAGACAGATGCAAAAAATGATCGCGATCGATTTGCCCAGCCATTTTAATTCCGGCTTCAATCGGGCGAGCGCCTTGTCGGCCACCCACATCGGACCACCATGCGGGTTTCGCGGGTCGTCGGTGTTTCTGTAGAGCATCGACATCGTAACTTCGGTCAGCTTGATCGCCATGCCGAGGAAACCAACAACCCACATCCAAAAGATCGCACCCGGACCACCGAGAGTAATGGCGAGCGCCACGCCGCCGATATTTCCGAGCCCGACCGTACCCGAAAGGGCCGCCGAGAGCGCCTGGAAGTGATTAATAGCACCCGGGTCGTCAGGGTCGTCGTACACGCCGCGAACGACGACTGGTCCATGCGTCAAAGCCCGGTACTGTGAAAAGCCGCTCCAGACCGTGAAGAGAATGCCTGTACCAACAATGATATAAAGCCAGCTCTCGTTCCACAGGACGGCATTAATCGTCGCCAGTATTTCGCTGAATTCCGCCATAGCGCTCCCCGCATTTTGCTCCCGGTGTTTTGCTCGCCCCCGCCTAATACCGTGTTCTGTTCAACTGGTGGTCAGGAATATTTCGTCGGACCATGTCGGCCAGGCCGCGCTCGTTAGCGCGTTGCCGCTTGCATGATTGCGGTCACGCCCATGCCCCCGGCCGTGCAGACCGACACCAGGCCGCGCCCCGTTCCTTTTTCGTGCAGCAGCTTGGCCATCGTTGCAATTATCCGGGCACCTGTCGCAGCAAACGGATGTCCGATCGCGATGCTGCCACCCTTGACGTTGAGCTTGGCAAGCTCAATGGGACCCAGGGGTTTATTACGACCCAGCCTCGAGCGGCAAAACTCTTCCGACTGCCAGGCTTTCAGCGTGGCGATAGTCTGTGCGGCGAAAGCCTCATGAATTTCGTAAAAGTCGAATTCCTGCAACGGAAGGTTGGCTTTCCTTAACATATCCGAGACCGCAAATACCGGCGCCATCAGGAGTCCGTCGGCGCCGACAAAGTTAACGGCCGCAACATTGATAAATGTTATGTAGGCGATGACCGGCAGGTTCTTCTGTCTTGCCCAGGCTTCGGAGGCGAGTAACACGGCGGCGGCGCCATCGGTCAACGGCGTGCTGTTGCCCGCTGTCATCGTTCCCCCTTCACCCTTGTCAAAAACCGGCTTCAAGGCGGCGAGTTTTTCATAGCTCGTATCCCGGCGAATGTTATTGTCTTTTTCGGCACCTTCGTAGGGTACGACAAGGCCGTCATAAAAACCGTCCTCGTATGCATTCGCCGCTTTCACGTGGCTGGTGAATGCAAGCTGGTCCTGGTGCTCTCGGGGCACTTCCCATTCCTTCGCCGTAATCTCCATACTCTCGCCCATCGACAGGCCCGTGCGCGGTTCTGTGACGCCGGGGAGTTCGGGCACAAAATGCTGAGGTCGAAGCCGAAACCAGGGAAGTATCTTCCCCAGTACGGATCTGCTGCTGTGGCTGTCCAGCAAGATTCTGCGAAGCCCGTCCCGATAAACGATGGGTGAGTCGCTTATGGAATCTGCTCCACCGGCAATGCCTGCTTCGATCTGCCCCAATGCGATTTTGTTTGCGATCTGTATACAGGCCTCGATGCTCGTGCCGCAGGCACGCTGCAAATCGAAAGCCGGCGTCTTCAGTGAAAGTCCCGAACCGATGACCGATTCCCTGGCAAAATTCCAGTCCTTTGAATGTTTTATCACCGCACCGAGCGCGACATCGCCGAGTGTCTGATCCCTTAACGCGTACTTGTCGACCAGGGCACTCAATGTGGCCGTCATCATGTCCTGGTTAGAACAGCCCCTGTATACAGAATGGGCTCGACAGAAGGGAATCCTCAGGCCCCCGACTACCGCCACCCGAATGGATTGTCCGTCGTGCAACATAACTGCCTCCGATATTCGAATGAGCGCGCTGCGATCGTGCGGCAACTTTACACTACTGCGCCCATTGAATATAAGCGCTACGTGCTACAGTCGGATTTACCAACAACAAAAGACGAATGACAACTTTTACACCAAGCAAAAACTGGCGCCAGGAAACCGGGGCACTCTTGCGCCTGGCCGGTCCGCTGGTCATTAACAACCTTGCAATCGCAGGCATGCAGTTTGCGGATGCGGTGATGGCTGGACGTCTTGGCGCCGAAGCGCTCGCCGCCGTCGCAGTTGGAGGCAGCGTCTGGTTTCTTGGTTTTACGGTGATGCTCGGACTTATGATGGCAATCTCGCCGATTGCGGCCCGGCATTTCGGCGCGGGCAATCCGTCGCTCATAGGGCAGTACACCCGTCAGGGGCTTTGGTTAAGCGCAGTGCTCGGCGTTTCAATTCTGGTACTCGCCCAGTTGTTAGTCGAACCGGCACTTCGTTTCGTGGGCATCGCGAACGAGTTTCGGGACCTGACCGTAGCGTACGTGCGCGCGATCATGTTTGGTGCGCCCGCGATCTGTGCGTTCCTGGTGTTCCGGTTTACGACAGAGGGCATCGGCCACACCCGACCGATCATGTACACGTCTCTGCTCGCATTGGCGTGCAACGTGTTCCTGAACTATGTGTTGATGTTCGGCCACTTTGGCGCGCCTGCGCTGGGTGTCGTCGGCTGCGGTTTGGCAAGCGCGATCACGATGTGGCTGATCATGATTGTGCTCGGAACGTATGTGTATCTTCATCCAAAGTATCGACCGCTGAAGATATTCGCTCGTGTATCTCCTATTCGCGTTCCGATCCTCAAGGAGATTTTTTCCCTTGGCACACCGATTGCACTGATGATCACGGCCGAAGCGGGTCTGTTTTCGGCAGTGTCGATTTTGATGGGCACGCGGAGCGCCGTAATCACCGCGGCGCATCAAATTGCAATTAATTTTGCGGGAACGATGTTCATGATTCCGCTGGCCCTCAGCTCGGCGGCCACTATCCGCATCGGTCATGCCCTGGGCGCTACCAATCCGCTGGCTGCCCGGTTCAGCGGTTTGACCGGCATATTGATGTGCGCCTTTTTCATGACTTGCACTGCGCTTTTTCTGCTGGTTTTCAGGGATGCCGTCGTGAGTCTCTATACAAACGACCCGGCGGTGCAGGCGATCGCCATCAGCCTCTTGCTGATGGCTGCCGTATTTCAAATAGGAGACGGTGTGCAGATCGGGGCGACAGGTGTGTTACGCGGTTATAAGGACACACGGGTGCCGATGGCCATCAATATATTTTCGTACTGGTTCCTGGCCTTTCCACTCGCCTATTTGGCTGCCAT
>Ga0255052_10000688_pt1 | contig 26800 bp, 40 predicted proteins | sample JV7_2_21_MG_FD_188632 | JGI IMG/M metagenome (GOLD analysis project Ga0255052, IMG submission 188632) | Seawater microbial communities from Jervis Inlet, British Columbia, Canada - JV7_2_21 | ecosystem: Environmental > Aquatic > Marine > Inlet | place: Canada: British Columbia | collected...
CCTCTTCTGAAGCCAGGGCGACGATCCATTCAACGATCTCGTAAAGTGCACTTACACCCAGGCAAAAGCTGACAATGAAAAAATCGCGCCATCCAGCATAGTTGAATACGTGATGCCGCACGACGATTTCTCGCGCGATCATGGCGGGGACGAATCCTTGCACGAAGTGCCCAAGTTTGTCGTAATTATTTCTCTCGAGGTCAAATACTTCCCGCAGCCAGTCGAACAGCGGAACCTCCGCGTAGGTATAGTGGCCACCGACGATCAGGATAATGCAGTGGATGAGAATCAGAATGTAGGTCATCCGGGTTAGCGGAAACAGGTCGCGCGTGTACCAAAGAACTGCGCCACCCACCAGCGCCGGGAAGACTTCGAGAAACCAGGTCGCATAATCCTTCGGGCCGATGGCCGACCAGACCAGAACGGCTACGAATATACTTATCCAGGCATATCGCCTGCCTGGCGATACAGCATTCATTTACGACTCCTTGCTCGTTGATCGGGGCAATTCGAGACCTCGTCTTGATTGCCACAGACCCTGGCTTGTAAAACACTCCCACACCCAGGGAAGCCACCTCAGCAGCGCAAAACTAAGCCAAAGGGCCCAGGCCAGTATAAGAACCTTGTAGGTCCACATTGGCAGTGAAATAACAGACGCACCAGGTAATACGGTGTCGCTCCTGTCTGCAAACCAGCGAAGTGTATTGCCGGCCGATCCATTTCCGGCAATGTGCATGTCCGGTGTTCCGAGTAGGCCGCCTGGCAAGCTGACTACGATCGATGCAAGCGCAATCACCGAGATCATTGCAAAAATCACTTGTAGTGAATTGAACTGCCACCATGGAACATCAGGTTTCCAGTTGCGGCGTGCACCGGTTGACAGTAGCCAGACAACCACCACGGCCAGCACGGACCACGAAAAAGTACTGAAGCCCAGCCCGAGGAGGACCCAATGGCGCGTGTTCAATGGGGTCACTCTTATGCGACCCAGAATTAAAGCAAAGAGAACCAGCGCTGCCAGTTCAGACCAGTACATGACGGCGGGACCAAGCCTCGGGCCGTTGGTCGCGAGCACCCACCGATTGCGTGGCAGCTCGATGGAAAGGTTGATGTTGCTGGCTGCCGCAGCAAGATCGACATCGCGGACAGTCTCACGATAAGCAATTTCCCTTTGATTCCGCCAGGCTATGTTCACGCTATGCTCGCCTGGCAGAATCGGAATGCTCAGTTCGCCCGATTCGGCGCGCAGCGGTTCGGTTTTTCCGTCGATTGACACGGAGCTAATCTCCGCACCGTCAGGCAATCGAATGACGTGCTGCGAGCCCCTCGTACTACGATAGGCAAGTCTCAGATTCACCGCGCGGGACCGCCCGCCAACGCTTGTTTTCATATGGACGGCATCAAACGCCAGCGTTGTACCGAGACTCGCTTCGGGGCGGCCTGCATCGAGCGTCAGCGTCTCGCCTGCCCGGGGATAGAATTCCGCCACACGGATATCTCCGTCATCGTATTCTGATTCGCTCTCCGGAACGCCGCTGAAGTTTGTATGCCAGACGCTGCCAACCGCGAATCGCCACACTTCCTTCCACGGGCCGTCTGCTCGCGCCTGCAGCGTCAATGGTGAATGCCTCGGCAGTATCGACCGCCAAGTCACCGCGTGCTGGCCAGGGTTCATCGTCACGAGCACTTCATCGTCAGTGACCGTGAAATCCTCACTGGTGATGGACTCACCCCCAAGCAAGGGAACCTGCAAGGTCAACGCGCCCTGTTGCGGGGCGACCCGCACGACAGTCGTTGTGACCCACCAATCGAGATCCATGCCTATCTCTCGTTCAATGCGCACGAATACTGGAAAACGACTACTTTCCCAGCGCGTCGTCGAATCGCCTTCACCCTGCTGTTGCAATCGCGTCAGTTGCAATGATCCGGACAACAGTCGTCGATCCTGAATGCCCGCAATGAACCACGCGTCGGACTCGGCACGAATGACCCGCGGCGGCGCTGGAAACGGCAGCTCGAGACTGTCCACCGGGGGGATCGGACCCGTGAGTGTCAATTGATGGCGCCCTTCGGTGACCCGTAGCCAAAGAACGTCATCGCTGTGCCGGAGGACCTGCATAGCCGGTGCGCGATTGAGCAGAATCTGCTCCGGCCTCCAGCCCTGTAATGAGCCTGGCAACGGCACAGCAACCTCTTCCAGGGCGTGCAGCTCGAGCTTGACCGTCAGTACACTGGCGCCAACAAGGACCGACGCATCGACGATCTCTGCACAATTCGGCCTACAAGGCGGTGCTGCAAGCAGGCGCTTTTCAAGTTCTTCGAGAATGGCTGGTGACGGCGTGTCTGCTTTCGCCACAGGACTTGCGGTCAACACCGCAGCTACCAGCAAGAACCCAGGCAAAGCGGAGGCAGTTGTGCCGGACGTCTTCACAATGCCGCCCGGCCACTGCCAGCGGCGATTTAATATCTCGAACGCGAACACGGCGGCGAATGCGCCCAGTAACAGCACTTCGACGAATCGAACGCCGCTGACGAGCCAGCGTGACATGACGAAGAGGCGCAGCGTTCTTTCGACATCGACGGGGCCACTCCAGGACAACCGGTAGGTGTTCCATCTCCATGTAGGCCTTCCCGGACCTGCCTGCACGATGGCGTTCGGTGCATAGCGTGCGTAGCTTCTTGCTTGCGACCTTTTCTGGGCCGCGACTACGATCTCCTCTGCCACATCCAGTTCAAGTGACGCAGGCTCACGGCGCATGCGGCCGGCAATTCCAGCAACCTGATCCCCGGGTGCAACAGTCAATGCTGCCCTGTCGGCCTGGCTTACCGGGCTGAATACCTCAAATGTACGGGCAACCTGGGATTCGAGCTGCGGATATATGGCAATGCGCAGTTGGCCAGTTAAAAAGGGCACGAGAAAAACAACCAGCAAGGCAAAACTGAGCCCTCTGTATAGCTTGAGGTAACGCATCAGGCGGCCTGCCGGCGCCACCCGCACCAGCGCGATGGCAGCCAGCATATTGAGCCAGGTCCATTCAGGCGCGCCAAACTCGTGCAAGCTGAAAGTCAACGCCAAAAACGCGACAGCGCCGGTTGCGCGGCCGAATAAGCGCCCGGCAGCAATTGTGATGATCAACACGAGAAAGAAGTCCAGCAGCTTCCAACGATCGACCCAGCTGCCAGGCGAACGGTCAGCACCGACGGCGGCTATCAGCTTGTGTCCGGGAGGCAGGCTGAGATCGGTACTGACCTCATTGAAAGTTGTCTGCCAACCGCTCACCGGCATCTTGCCACGTGTCTCAGATCGTCCAAGTGCATTCAGATCAACGTTGGCCTGCCGCAACTCGACACCAGCAAGACCTTCTCCGTCGCCCCGGGTCACAAGGAGGTTCTCGCCCGCTTCCGCTGCACTTAGCAGCTCGAATGGCACCGCCATATCGAGGCGCCACCCGCTGCGCATCGTGCCACCAACCCGATCGCTGAAGACGAAACCGTCGCCATTGAAGTCCAGCCACAGCTGCCGTTTGAGATGCAGGTCGTTGTCTGTCGCCACATTGCCGCGGCTGCGTTCGGCAATCGTCAACGATTCGCCCGGTTCAATGCGAAAGGCCGGCAGTTCGTCCCAGCCATCGGGCACCGACACCTGTGTCGGGTCGACAGGCCTCAACGCCTCGGGCGCCGTCACTCTGAGCCGATCGTTTGAACGATAGCTCCAGATCTCGGAATTTGGCAAATTGTGTTGGGCCGACGGCAATGTGATGCTGTTCAGGACACCAACTCCCCGCGCGAGCAACGATATCTTCCATCTCCCCGGCCGCAGCTGCAGACGCAGATTGCCGTCTGGCTCGAATCGGGCCGGCAACTCGCTTTCGATCGCCAGTGGCACGAACCCATCGGGCAGCGCAGGACCGATGAGTTCCTCGCGCACACTGCCTGCAATCTCCATATAAAACGTCGTTGCCAATCGTGTCGGCACATCGTCAGCAACCAGACGGTAGACCTCGACATTTAGCGCATCCTGCACCTGTTTCTGCTGTTCGCGCTCGCCGAGCCAGACACCGGATCGATTCCGGTCCGGGCGGGAGACCCGGTCTCCGTCTATTGTCAGGTCAATAAGGCCCGTCCTGGAGGGAACCGCCAGTGTCCCTGGCCGCTCGTCCCATTCAAAACGGCCCGCAATGTTGTAGCGGCCCGGTGCAAGCCGGATCTTGGGTGTTGAGCCGCGCATGACAACCGCGATAGCCTGTCCGTTCGCCGTAACCTGCTGCGGCCAGTTTGCGGCGTTGCCAGGCAACGGCACCCACGCATCTGTCTCATAAACGGTCCATGACTGACTAAAACGCCCGCCCTGCGCGTTAATATTCAGACTGAGTTGGTCCGGCCAGGCACAAATGAACCCGTTGCGTACGGGTTGCCCCTGATTAAAGAAGAACGGGCATTCACGGTATTCCTGATCCTGCAGGACCCAACCCGCCCATGACTGCAGTTCATCCGGTATGTGAATGTCTGGCCTCGCGGCGTCAGCAACAGCCGCCGTCAGTACCAGCGAAAACAAAAGTATCGATCTCAGACAAGTGGACATTTTCAACTCCCGAAAGCGGGTTGAGAACTTGGTCTCCCTCGCACTATAACCGTGAACGCGGACACGCAGTGATCAGGTTTGGCCCGAATGTTTGAACCAGAATTCTATTTCCGAAGTATCAACCTCGAATCTCGCAGAATGCTCCTCATTCGCATCAACGAGGTACCAGTCGCCGACACCGTATCTCGTCTCCCTTCCCCCACTGGTCAGAAGCAATTCCCCCTGCGTAATCACGCCGCAATTTCTTGTTGGGTGAACGTGTGGCTCGATCTCGGTACCGGCCGGATAGGTGGCAAACAATACGTCGCAGCCATCTGCCTCGAGCCGATAAGCATCGAATGGGCCTTCGAAGCCTGGTAGTTGACGAATGATTTCAGGGAAATGGTCTTGCCTCATAGTCTTGCTCTCCAGAGAGAATTCACGCGCTTCCTTAATAGTGCGGCGGGCGTTCGTCTGTTGCTTGATCGGCAGACGAGCCGTCCAACAGCGATTTCACCCTTTCAATCAAGGACTGGCACAATCGTTCGAGCCCGCTTATTTGGGCTTGCTGGTCCGTCAGGGCGTCGTTGAGCTCGCACAGAAGGTGTTCCTGGTGAGCCAGCTTCGTCTCAATCTCGATCACGCGCTTTTCATCCAAGATCATCACCTCCATTGGCAGCCACAGACATTACGACTGTCGCGCAAATTGTTCAATCCGGATCGCTACGCTTTTCGACCAGAGTGTATGCTTGTCACATCAGCAGTAGTTTGATTTAGATATCCGCATGTCTCTCGTTCATTTCAAAGAAGTGTCGCTCGAGTTTGGCGACCAGAAGATTCTGACGCAGGCCGATTTCGCCATCGAGCCGGGCGAACGTGTTTGCCTTATCGGACGTAATGGCGCCGGCAAATCGACGACACTGAGACTGATAACTGCCGAAATCGAGCCTGACTCCGGCGAGATCGTTCGCAGATCAGGTCTTGTCATCGGTCAACTTGCCCAGTCGCTGCCCGAGGCAATAGAGATGCAGGTCAGCGAAGTCGTGAAATCGGGGCTCGCCGGCATTCAGCTACTACTCGACCAATATCGCAGGCGTTCGCAGGAAAAGCTCAACAAGCAGGGTCTGCGTGAACTCGAGGATCTGCATCAGCTGATAGACGCGCACGGAGGCTGGCACATCGAACAACGTGTCGAGACGACGATGACCGAACTTGGCCTGCCCGCTGACAAGAGAATGAACGAGCTGTCGGGCGGCTGGCGCCGCCGTGTGGCATTGGCCAAAGCCCTCGTACAAAAACCGGACTTGTTACTGCTGGATGAGCCGACAAATCACCTGGATATCGTCACCATAAAGTGGCTCGAGAACACGGTACATGCCTATCCCGGCGCCGTCATTTTCATCACACATGACCGTGCGTTTCTGCAGCGCCTCGCGACCCGGATTCTGGATATCGACCGCGGTAAATTGACGAGTTGGCCCGGTGACTACCATAAGTATATGATTCGTAAAGAAAAATGTCTTGAAGACGAAGCCCGGGAAGACGCGAAGTTCGACAAAAAACTCGAACAAGAGGAGATCTGGATTCGGCAGGGTATCAAGGCGCGCCGAACGCGGAACGAGGGACGTGCCAGGGCGCTCATGAAAATGCGCGAAGAAAGATCCAGGCGCGTTGCCAGAGAAAAGGGCGCACGAATGACTATCGAAGAAGCGGAACGATCGGGACGCAAAGTTATTCGGGCCCGGAAAGTCAATTATCGGTATCACGATGAGCCGCTTATCGAAGACTTTTCGATCAAGATAATGCGCGGTGATCGGATTGGCCTGCTCGGCAACAACGGCGTCGGCAAGACAACATTACTGCGATTGCTGCTCGGCGAACTCGAGCCACAGTCGGGTGTCATCAAACACGGCACCAACCTGGAAGTCGGATATTTCGATCAGCTGCGCCAGGTGCTGGATCTCGACAAATCCGTGGCGGATAACGTCGGCGGTGGGCGGACATACATCAAACTCAACGGCAAGGACCGTCATGTTATTGGTTACCTGAAAGGTTTTCTTTTCAGCCCCAAGCGATCGTTGATGCCGGTGAAGTCGCTGTCAGGAGGAGAGTGGAACCGCATCATCCTCGCGAAATTATTTACGCAGCCTGCCAATCTCCTGGTCCTGGACGAGCCGACCAACGATCTCGACATGGAAACCCTGGAAGTGCTTGAGGAGAAACTGGCCGAATTCGATGGCACATTGATAGTCGTCAGTCACGACAGGCAATTCCTCGACAACGTCATTACCAGTACATTGGTGTTCGAAGCCGATGGCAATATCCAGGAGTACGTAGGCGGCTATAGCGACTGGGCCCGCCGGGGAAAAGAACTGGCCGAGGCCGATAATCCGAATGTGAAAAAACGCAGCCAGCGCCAACGCCGAAAATCAGCGGACAGGCAGGGGCCGAAGAAACTCAGTTACAAGGAACAGCGTGAGCTCGAGCAACTCCCGTCGGATATTCAGCAACTTGAAACGACCGTTGCCGGTCTGGAGGAGCAGATATCGGCTCCCGACTTCTACCGCCAGGACCACGTTGAAACCGAGAAGGTCCTGACTCAGCTTTTAGAAAACCAGGCAGCGCTCGATAGGGCGATCGAACGCTGGGCCGAGCTGGAACAACGACAGCAACTGTATTTCAGGAGCCCGCCCTGACGGGCGACAACTCCCGTTAAATGAGCTGCAATATGATCGCCAGCTGACAGGCGAAGCCTGCGACAAAGGCCAGTGTCCGCACCCAGGGAATCGCGAATGTGTATGCGAGAAGATGCACAACACGCGACCAAAAGTAGACAGTGCAGGCGAGAACCGTGGTTTCGTTACTGACGCCGGCCGCATTTGCGATCAGCACGAGCGCAGCAAAAACAACAAGGTTTTCGACGGCGTTCGCGTGTGCCGCCTTCATTTTTTGCGCCCACCCAGCGAGCTGTTTCGGATCTGCAGGATAGCCAATGGCATCCATCAGCCCGCGAACGGCAATTGTGTTCATGGTATAGGGTATCCACAAGATCGCTGTCAATGCGGTTACCCAGATGAGGCTCGTTAGTTCACTGGTCATGCTCTTCTCCCTGCTTATTTATTCCCATTTATTGGCTTTTTCTTCGAAATCAGCACTGATTATCGGCACGATGCAAAACCGCTGGCCGGTTGGCGCCTCCATCACGCACCATCTTTTTATGTTGGCAATCCTTTTCGCACCCAATGCTTCAAGCCTGTCCGCCTCGGCTTCGATGTCATCGGATTCAATATCAATGTGGACCCGGCTCGAGTGCTGTACGGCCTGCACCTCAACGTCGATTTCGCCTTCCGGCATCACGAGTTCTACGTACGGGCTCTCCGCAATGTTTGCGGCCGACTTCGGTGGAGCGCCGAGCGCCTTGCCCCAAAAGGCGGCAGCGGCATCGAGGTTGTCTGTTTCACAGTCGATGATCAGTCCGGCCAGTCTGCTACGGTGCATGTTTGACTCTCCTTCGACTTTCCAGATCCGCCTGGTGCACAATCGGGCGAGTCATATAAATGCAGGTATCGGCCAGCTCGTCGCCAACGGGCATCTGCTGCTCCTCGAATCCCATGCCCGCGTAGCAGGCCTTTGCAGGATAGTTGTCTTTGCAGACGTACAGGGAATACTCCTGGAGCGGAAAACTCTCTCGCCCTTTTCCCATCAGCAGTGCGACAAGCTGCCTGCCAATACCCTGTCTGCGCCGGTTCGGAGACACGACAAGTCGGGCGAGATTGACGCGTCCGTAACGCTCGTAAATCTGCCCGAACGCCAGCATGTCTCCGGCCGGATCGACGAGGCGGTAGCTATCGATCTGCTGCCAACACACATCTTCGAAAAACGTCTCAACCGTAAACGGATAGCGAAACCTCGGGCCACCCCAGATGCCGACGCTCCGCACCGTTGGAAACCAGGACATCAAATGGCTGATATCCGCCTCGGTAGCAACGATGAGCTTCATATCGCCGACATTCAATGTGTACGATTCTTGTTGTAAAGCGTTGTTCGGACGTGCGTCCATTATTTGAGGATACACAAAAAAGCCCGATGCATAACTGCTCAGTTACACATCGGACCGTATGCTTATTGACCACCTGCCACCAGATCTGGCGGCCGGATATTGCGCGGAACTCGCCTATAGAGGCGTAACGTTCTCTGCCTGTGGTCCCTTGTCTCCCTGAGTCACTTGCATTGAGACCTTCTGGCCCTCGTGCAGAGTCTTGCGACCATCAGTGGTGATAGCGCTGAAGTGAACAAAAACATCTTTTCCGCCTTCACGTTCGATGAAGCCGAAACCCTTTTCATCATTGAACCACTTAACGGTCCCTTCTACTTGCTCTGACATATTTCTCTCTTACATTTCGTTGCCATCTCTGATGGCGTTTTAAATACCGGCGAAATTGCCGGCGGTTTGCTCTCTGTCCCAACAAATAAAAAATCAGCGCAGGGCGCTGACGCTATTCGGCAGGAATTAGATGACCGTATGGTACGCCGACCGGGCCACAGTTCAAATTTTCCGGTCGATCGTATTTAACCGCGACATCATAAAATGTAGAAATTTGACGAAACCCCTTGTTTTCAGGGCTTCCAAAGGCCTGGCATCACTTTTCCCGGCTTTGCAGATAAGTCAGCCAGGGCGCAAAGTAGCGCGATTCCCATCCGCCTGAAACGCCCTGAAAGTCGTTTTCGGGCACGTCCAGATGGATGAGATCAATGCGTCCATCATCGTCCTCAGGCGAGAATGAGATGATTAGCGTCGAGTCCGGGTCTTCATCGGCGAAATTAACAGACCGCCAGGACTGAACGATCAACATCGGTTTGACGACCTGCAGCATCGTGCCCGTCAACAGGCCACCGAAGGCTTCAAACGGCGACCCTGGTTCCTCGCTGATTCTGGCGGGCGCCCCGGTAAACGCCGCGTGTATTTCGGCGTCCATATACATCGCATAGAGTTCCGCCGGACTGCCCGGCAAAACGACGGTCTTATAAATCGTGCTGCGCATCCTGCTTCTCCCGCCCTTCCGACTGTTGCCCTATGTATAGCTCATTAGCAGCCTTATGTCCTGACTCTCAAGCCTCGCCGGCCAGACCTCCATCCAGCTTTCACCTGCCGGAAAAACGACACCGCTGAATTGCGCTCCCTCATCCGCGAATCGTTTCTCGGGCAGCCCCAGGCCCTGACCGAGGAAATTGGCAATATCTTCGGCTTCAGCCGACACAGTACAAAATCGTATACCCAGCACGTTCATGTCAGCCTTTCCCCAACCACTTGTTCTTCTCCTCAGCGAAATACCGCTCAAACGCGCGGTGTCTTGCTTCCGGGGCGATTTCGATTATCTCGGCGGCGATACTCAACATTTCCATCTCAAAGACATCTTTTTTTCCATCGGCGGCGACAACCTTCAACAGCATTACCGCGATATCTTCTTTCTCCTCAGGGCTCAGCACGTGGGCGAGCTCTCGCAGCAGACTATTCAGGTCCGGGTTCTCGGCGAGATCGGCCATGGCCCGCGTCAGTAACGCCAGGGACTCGGCACTGCGCAGTTGAAAATGCTCCTCGACCAGTTCAAGCATTTTTTGCGTTTCCGTATCGGAGATCACGCCATCGCCTTTCGCGACTTCCACGAGGAGGGCCGCTACAAGGAATTGCGAATCATACGTTTCAGGGCCACTGCTGGTTTCGATGACGAGCGTTGTGCCCTCGAACCGGGGTTTTGCGGGTTCTTCAATCAATGTATTGCTCCCTTACTCCTAACCTGACCGAACTATTGGCCTTTTACTATAACTACTTAACCGAATACTTGCGCTTCATCTGCTTGACCGAACCGTCGATCAGCGCTTTGAGTTTCTGCAGGTCGATATCGTCCACGGCATCAATATACAGACACGACTTCCCGGTCTTGAATTTTCCGAGCTGGCTCATCAGTTTATCGAAGTTTGAGAATCCTGGCATGATATACAGCGTCAAATTTTGTTTTCGCGGCGAGAATCCGACCAACGGCCAACTGCCTTCGTGCCCACTCGCGTACTTGTAATCGCAAGATCCGAACCCGACGATACTCGTGCCCCACATCCTGGCCCTGTTGCCGGTTGCTTCCCTCATCATTCTTGCGGTGGTCCGGCATTCTGCGCGCTTTTTCCTATCCTCTATCGTATTGAGAAAATCAGATACGCTTCGACTGTTCGGTATGGTTTTCAGCTTTGCCATCTCGGCCTCGGATCTCTAACGCGTGCCGAAAAGCCGGTCGCCGGCATCACCAAGCCCCGGCACGATGTATTTCCGATCGTCGAGATGATCATCAACACTGGCCGTATATATTTTCACGTCCGGGTGCTCCGCCTCGACCAGCGCAATGCCTTCGCGACAGGTGACAATACAGATAACGACAACAGTTGCAGCCCCCTGCTCCTTGAGAAAATCGATAGTCGCGGCGGTGGAGCCGCCGGTCGCGAGCATCGGGTCAATCACGATGCAGGTACCGCCGTCGGTTTCTTTTGGTAATTTGTGATAGTAGGACACCGGTCTCTTCGTTCCCGCTTCGCGGTACATGCCGACAAAACCGACCCTGGCTGTAGGTACCAGGCCAAGAATGCCCTCGAGCATGCCCACTCCGGCCCTCAGTATCGGAACGACCACCAGTTCATTGGCAATCTTGTGACCTGCCGCCTCCGCGAGCGGTGTTTGAACGGTAACCTGCTTCACCTCGATTTCCTTTAATGCCTCGTAACACAGGAACATTGTGATTTCGGTCGCCAATTCGCGAAACTTTTTGTATCCGGTGTCCTTGTCCCGAATCAGGGCCAGTTTATGTTGGACGCATGGGTGTTTGACTTCCTCGTGCATCTGTCTTTGCTCCCTTTAGTTATCGGCCGCGAGTGTATAGCCAGCATACCAAGCCTGCATGGTTCACCGGGGATCCGCGATCCCTGGTGAACTATGCAGGTCAACCGCCAGGTCAGTAAACCAGCGGTCGCTCAACCGTACGAATCACCCGGTACAGCAGTGCCAAACTGAATACAAGCAGAAACGGCGCCGTATAAACACCGGGAAAATAGGCGCCGGCATCAACTGCGAAAAAAATATGGCCGATCCCGTTACCAAGTTCGACGAGCGACCAAGCCCAAATCCATGCTGTCGCGCTGCCGGCCGCAGGCCGCACGCGAAAGAAATAAGTCCAGAAAGCGAGTGTGACAACCAGCGCGTTGCCTACCGCAAAACCGAGCGCGAGATTTTCGCTAATGAGCCCGCTCAGATAGCGCGCCGGCGCAAAGACATCAAATAGACGAAAATAGAATTCCTCTATCGAGTGAGCTGCCTGGGATATCGCGAGGCCCAGGAAAAGTCCGCTTTTTCCCATTTGCATGTCGAACGATTATCGCTATTTATCGGACCAGATCGCGTATTCATTTCCGTTGGGATCTGTGAAATGAAAGCGCCTGCCGCCCGGAAACGGGAATACGTCGCGGCTGATTGTGCCGCCGAGTTCGGCAACTCGGGCGCTCGCCGTGGCAAGGTCTTCTTTGTAGAAAACGAGCAGCGGGCTGCCCTTGTCAGTCGCAACAGCGACATCCGCCCGCCGAAACCCTCCGCCCAGACGTCCGTCATGAAAGCTGCAGTAATCGGGGCCGTAGTCCTCGAATTTCCAGCCGAACAGCGCCGTGAAAAACTCCCTGGCCCTGGCCGGATCCTTCGCGGGGATCTCGACATAGTCAATCATGTTTTCCGGCGTCATGTTGGCTTCTCCACTGTTGGATTCATGATATATGGCCTTTCAATCGCAGAATCGGCCGCTCAGCATTAATTTCGACCTGACCGAATCCACCGGTTATTTCATAGTGGCCGTCGCCGACACGTATCAGGCCGGAGATCGCACCATGCATCAGCGCCTCCGCTGCTTCAGAGACTGGCTGGCTGTCTCCCTCGTCGGCACCGGACTTGATACCGGAACAAAACGGAAATTCCAAAAACGCCGGCTGGAAACACGCTTTCTCCGCCGGCCTGGGTTTTTCATAAAAAGCATGCTCAGGGCAAAGAAAAAGATCCATATCGATAAGCAGCGACTCGGACTCCGTACCCCAGGACAACACGAATGACTTTGTCAGGTCGACCGCGCTGAATTCCGCCATTTCGCTCCAGTCGGTTACATCGTCTGTCATCTTGATCTCCCGCGTTGCCTGGTCCAATGCTGAAGTACGTTTGGCGCCTTTGACACTCGAACGTCAGGTAACGGGTTCGATGATTATTTCTGTCTTGACCGAATTTGCAATAAAGCACTGTTCGTGCGACTGCTGGTGTATCTCGTCGATTTGCTCCGTTGTCGGCCACGTGTCGCCTGAGAACACAACCTTGGGGCGCAACACGACTTTCATCATAGCCAATCTCCGCTGGTCATTTTTTGCCATGTGGCCGATCGCACAATCAGTATATTTATCAACCATATAGCCCTTGTGTCTGGCGATCGCAAGAAAGAAAAGCATGTGGCAACTGGATAGTGAGGCGATAAAAGCCTCTTCCGGATCGACATTTTCGGCAACTGACTTCGGCAGCGGTACGACCTGCGGCGACGCTGATGCCGGAACGTGGAGGCCACCGTCGAATTCCCACGTATGGCTCCGGCTGTAGTTATCGTCGAGAAAATCCTGGCCGTCACGTTGCCATTTGACCGTTGCTGTGTAATCCGACAATTGTCTGTTCCCGCTACCTGTCCATTGGTCGCGATTCTCCATGCCTTGTCCCGGTGTAAAGCAGAGCATCGAGTTCGGCTGACAGGTTCTGACTAACGACGACCAAGCTGGAATGAATATCCGATCGTAACTCTTCGTCGCTCATGTTTATCCCCTAAGCAAGTCTTGATCCATTATTGGCCGGCTTGTCGGGCACCGCAAGCACGACACTTGCATCTTCCTGCACGAAGCCGGTAACGAGACATTCGGAAATGAACGGCCCTATCTGTTTGGGTGGAAAATTGACAACCGCGGCAATCTGCTTACCGACAAGATCCTCGCACTTGTACAAATCCGTAACCTGGGCAGAGGACTTTTTGATGCCAATCTTGTCGCCGAAATCGATCGTCAGTTTATAGGCAGGCTTTCTTGCCTCAGGAAACTCCTCGGCCGACACAATCGTGCCAACCCGCAGCTCGACTTTTTCAAAGTCATGCCAGCTAATCTCCACCATCAACTGCCTCCTGCCGCCTCACAAAAATCTGTCTCATTCGCGTCACTCTGGACAGGGAGTCGCTGCGTCCCATCAGTTCGTCTTGATTTCTTTCAGACCGAGCAGGATAGCTGCACCGACGAGCAATGCACCAGAAATCTGGTTCAAATGACGTCCGACGTGGTGCCGGAACCGCGATTCGATCCAGTCAGCAAATCCACCATAAACCGTTAAAAAACAAGCATCTATGATAAGGTAGGTCACTCCCAGGATGACCAATTGCCTGCCAGTCTGCACGGCTGGATTTACGAACTGTGGAAATAATGCCGCAAAAAAAATAACGGCCTTCGGATTTGCAGCCGACGTCATGAAGCCCTGCCAATACAGCGACCGCAGCGTACGAATGCGCCTGAGTATTGCAACCGATGGGTCGAAGCGCTTCCTGAATTTCATTACACCCAGGAATATCAAATAGGAAACACCCACCCACTTGATAACAATAAAAAATTCCTGTGATGAATGAATAAGGCTGACCAGGCCAAGTGACGCAATTGTCATTTGCACAATGTTTGCCGACAGGTCGCCGGCTGCCGTAGCCAGAGACCGGTTGAAGCCATTGCCCAGGCTGTTCGACAGCATCAGCAGGTGACTGGGACCCGGCGTGCTCATCAGAATCAACACGGTTGTCACGTACGCCCACCAGAGTTCTGTATTCATACGTCACCCTCGAAAACAATGACTCGGTTTCCGGCCGGATCCGTTAAGTACACGTAAGTACTGGACCAGGGTTTCTCTTCCGGCTTGCCGTGCTCATAAATCCCGGCCAGTTTTATTAAAAAGTCGTCCAGAATATCTGTTCTGAATTGCAGGCAAGACCTGGTCAAATCTGTCTTGTCGAGCACGGATGCGATCTCCAGGAAGCCGTCCGCATCAACGTCGGTCAAACCGAGTATCGCACCGGTGTCACCTTCTTCGTCCCATTCGCGAATAATCTGCAGGCCAAGTATTTTGGAGTAGAAATGTAATGTCTCATCAAACCGGTCGGTTTCAATACGTGTCTTGATTGCCGTGAGCACGTTGAATGATCCGCCTTATGCGAAAGCCGTGTGAACCCAGACACCGATATAGTAAGAAATGACAATCACGGCGATGGCGATGCCCAGGTGCTCAAGTACGACCGGCAAGACTGCGTTGTCCTGTCCCCTGGCGAGGAAAAAGCTTAGTAGAGCGATAATTACCAGACCCCAGCACATAGAAACAATGACAGCCGTCTGTAACGGCAGCCACATGACTGGGACAGCGAAGGTAATCGCAACCACGAACTTCGTAAAAAACGTTGAGAAGGTTGCTGCCCAGATGTGATCGCTCGTCGATTCCGGATCCGCCTCCTGAGCGATATGCATACCAAGCGCATCCGACATTGCGTCTGCTACCGCGATAACCAAAATACCACCGAGTACAGCAACGACGGATTCAGTTCCCGCATACAGCCCGGCAATCAGCCCAACTGTTGTGATTACGCCGGATGTAGCCCCGAAAAACACACCGGATCGTGCACCCTTATTCCTGAGAAGACGTTTCAATCGGAGATCTCCTTTGTTCGGGCCCGTTTCCAACGATAAAGAAGCGAGACATAGATAACAACGTTAACGACGACTACGCAGCCCGCAATCCAGAATTGAATGCTGCGCGTCAGTCCAGCCGGATAAATGACTGGCAGAAGGTAGTGTTCGACAAAGCTGTCTGCATATCCGGACTCGCCGGCGCCCTGTCGAAAGCTGTTTTCCCAGACTGTCAGCGGGCAGATACGGCCGGAAATTTCAACAAATGCACCCCAGACAGCCGCCGGCACATGAACATATGCGACCCAGCGATATCGCAGGATCAGCAATCCTCCTAACACGACGAATGCAATGAAACCCAGATGTAGGGCCAGAACAAGATCGGCGGCTATGCGATAAAACATGGCTTTGTCGGCAAACTACGTGGTCAGGAGATCAGACAACAGGAGCGGTACGCCAGATCCGTCTGCTCGAAATTTGCTAGTGATTGTCATTGCGCATCCGACACGAAAAACTTCAGTTCTTTGTCATCATCACCCCGTCGGATCATGCGCTCGAATGTCAGGCCGATCTTTTCGAGCAACCTGATTGAGCTGTGATTGTCCTGCGCAACGATCGCAACGATTCGTTGCAAGTTAAGCATCTCGCGCGCATGTCTCATAACGGCTTCGGCCGACTCAGCCGCGTAGCCCTGTGACCAGTGCTGCTCAAGCAACGCAAAGCCAATATCCGCGTCATCGAGGTCTTCTCGTCTTACCAGGCCGCACATGCCAACCGGCTCGCCAGACTTCTTCAGCTCCACCATATTCAGGCCGTAGCCGAAACGGTCATAGCTATCGATAGGACCACTCAGGAGATACTGTTTCGCATCTTCGACGGTTCGTACGCCTTTGTCGCCAATGTGCGTGATGAACGACGGTTCGTTCAGTAATCGGATAATAAATCCGGCATCGTCGATGCAGAGGTGGCGAAGAATCAGCCGTTTGGTCTCAAGCACCTGCACGTAACGGCTTCCCTGTGCTAATGAGATTTTCGGCCCGCATAATTGAGCCACGCCTCGGTAACTAAAATAACGACTACGACTGCGGCTGCATTGATCAGGCCGATCAGCATCGCCGACATGAACAAACCGCCGCTCTCCCGGCCGGCCCCGGACTCGACAGCACCAATGTGCTGATAAAGGGTGTGGACGATCTCTGCGCCGATACTGCCGCCAAGCGCAGCTGCAACGATCGCAGTAACTCTGTCACGCATGCGTGCACGACGAAATACGTAAACCACGGCCACGATTACGCCGACGGATACGAACATCACTCCCGATTTTTGAATCGCTGCGATAATTGCAAGCGTGGCAAGGCTCGACAGCGTGATGACCATTCTTTTTTCCATTTTCTTATCAGGCCTGGTTTCGCTTGTTAACAACAACCGCCCGCGCTCTCGATAAACTGGTACTTCCTGTCCTTGACCGCGTCCGGTCACGTCCGAACAGGAATCATAACAAAGGGCCATCAGACCTGCCGTCATGCCAGGGCGAGATGATTACGGCACAGTCGCGTAAGGCCGGTACTGGTAATACTTGGGATAGGAGTCCAGCCGGATATGCAGCCAGGACACGCCGAGACCTGAAGTGCTCAGCCACAATTTCCGCTCACTCAAGTTTTCGCGCATCGCCCGGCCGGTTTCACGCCAGAGACTTTCGATCTGCGACTGTGCAGCCTGACGCACGAAAGCCGCCAGATGGACACAGGTCTCGGGTGACCCGGACGGCCGGGGAGCAAGCAGAACGGCATCGCCACCCAGACTGCGAAACGAGACGATTTCGCCGTCCCGGTCGCGCTCGAAATACGAACTGAACGGCTCGGGATTGGGGCTCAGCCTGGCGAGCGCCGGACTGTCGATCAATGCAAACTCGACCCCTGAATCAATGTTTGCATCGCTAAGTGGCGGATGCTCCCAGAAGAATGCTTCATAGTCAGCCCCGGCCAGCAGGTCGGTGAACCAGGAAGCAAATCTCTGATCTTCCTCCAGCAACTTCAGGTACGCGCCGAACGAGACAGGATCCTCGCCCTGATATATTTGAATCCGATGGCCGTTTTGTACGTTTTCAGTCTTTGCGATCCACACAGTCACTTTATCTATTGGCGGGGATGCGTAGCCAGAAAAACACTCAACGCGTTCGAATAGCGTGGAAACATCCCGATCGTATTGTGGCCGGCCCCCGGGATTACTTCAATAATCACTTGAGACTCGGGAAATGCCCCGGCAAGGGCATCCGAACGCCGTCTCGGGATAACTTCATCGTCCTCAGCGATGACGACGAGAACAGGCGCGTCGATTTCAGCGACGTGCCCCGCCGAATCGAACTTGTCTTTGAGCAGCAATGACACAGGGAACACCGGGAAAGCTTTTTTGGCAACGTTTTCAATGCTGTCGAATGGCGTGACAAGTATGAGTTTATCGATGTCTTTCACTGATGCCAGATAGCTTGCAACGGCACTGCCAAGGCTCCGGCCAATAACGGAGATGTTCGCGTACTGGGCACGTATCTCGTCAAAAACGGCCAATGCATCCTTATAAAGGCCCGCTTCTGACGGTGAACCTGTACTACCGCCGTAGCCGCGGTAGTTGACCAGATAAACGGCGTGTCCCGGAAAAATGTTTCTGAAATCCGGAATGTTGCCGGAGACGTCCTCGGCATTGCCCCCAAAATAAATGATGGCATTCGGTCCGCCGACATTGGCCAGCCGCCAGATTTTCAGCGTCTCGCCATCGCTTTCGAGTCTGAAGTCTGCCACGTCCGGGACATGTACTTCGGGAGTCGGGTAGTACATGACGCTACGTTGAGCCGCGTAAAGGAACACACAGCATCCCGCATAAATCAGTACTACAATCGAAATGATCGTCACGACCGACCGCCTCATATCATTCGAGCCCCGGCTTATTCACTACCTGTCGGGCCGTAGAATATCACCCAGGCAGCAAAATCATCGCTGAAGTCCTCGAATCGATGAACATCACCCGCCGGAACAAAAAGTGCTTCGCCGGGCTCGAACGGCTCTCTGTTCTCACCGTGAACAAAGAATCCCGTTCCTGACTGGATAACATAAATCTCATCCTGGTCATGCGGTTCCTGCGGGTCGGATCCTTCAGGCTTGTAAAATCCGAGCTCAAGTGTTCCATGCTTCAACAAGATGCCATAGATGCCTCGTTCGGACCCGGCAGCGATGCCTAAAGCATGTTCAACGGTAAATCTCTCAGTCATTTGTTGGCTCCGAGTATTGTTGCGGGACCGTCGAGACTGTCGCAACACTCGTTTATGTCAACGCGTCCCTGAATCTTGCCCCGATGCCGCGCAGTCTGTCGACAGGCTCATTCGAGAATACTATGCGCACATAATTAGCACTGGCGCTCCCTCCCCAATTGACCATCGGCGTTGCCGCGATCTTTCCTTTCTCCAGCAGGCGCCTGGACGCTTCGGACCCGTCCATGCCAAGGGGCGACACATCTACAAGAAACGACCAACCGCCATGCGGTGGAACCACCGTAAAATCTTTCAGCTCTTCGAGCAACACGTCACGACGTTGCTGCCACTCCGCAACGCAAATCCTGATACCGTCGTTCGGGTCATTGATTGCGGCCGCAACAGCACCCATCGCGATGCCGGTCTGACAGACTACATTACTGATGCTGACTCGCGCGATATCTGCGACAACACCGGCAGGACCGACAATCCAACCAACCCGCCAGCCAATCATTCGGTATTCCTTGGATGCCGAGCCGACGGAAATGACTTTATCCCGCATGTGCGGAAATGACGCCGGGTGAATTACGCTCCGGCCGTCGTAAAGAATGCGCTCCATCGCAGTGTTGTCGATAATCAGGCAATCGGCGCGCCGGCAGAATTCGATCAATGAGCTCCAATCATCGGCATCGAAAACAGCACCTGTTGGCATTGCGGGGCTCATTAGGAGCGCGAGTCTCACGGGTGCCGGATCGATATGCCGAAGCGCATCCGTACCCAGCTGCCAGCCCCGATCTGACGGCGTCAATGGCACATATCTTGGCACGCCACCGGCTAGGCGAACCCGGTTGATCAGGCCAACATAAATCGGATCTGTCATGAGGACTTCGTCGCCGGGCTCCAGTGTCGCGAGCAACACGTTCAATACGCCAGACAGTCCGCCGGCACTGATGACGCATTCTGTTTTCCAGTCATATGGATGACCTGACTGGCGACCCACGAGACTGGTCGCTGCCTGTCTCAACTTGTCCAGGCCGAAAAACGGCAGGTAGCTGTTGGCATCGTCGTCATGGACGGCTTGCCTGGTGTACTCCAGCGCCGAGGCCGGCGGGCGCAAGTCAGTATCGAGGTTTTCGAGCCGCAGTACGTTTGGATCGGCGAGCGTATCCGCAAGGTCCCCCATGTCTTCAACGCCAATTTTTGTTATGTGTTGCAAGCGAGAAACTGACATAATTTTCCTATCCGGTCAGGACTGGCCTTTAGCGTTAGTGCGAGGGTCCCACCGGCCCACCTTTGAATCGAACAGCGTACAGTCACTAGTGCCACTTATTCGCGACGGATATTTCTGCCACGCAGACTCCTAGCTGCGCAGGTAGGAAGCGCCATTGACATCGATTATCGTGCCGGTCGTAAATTCGGCGCCAGTAGACGCAAGGAAAAGAACGGCGTTGGCGACTTCCTCAGGCCGGGCGACACGGCCGAGTGGGCTTTGTGCTCTGATGGCGTCGCCATCCGGGCTCGCCAGCATGTCTGTTACCATATCCGTTTCAACAAATCCGGGCGCAACGACGCCGATAAATATGTTGTGCGGCGCGAGCGCAACAGCCAGCGATTGGCTAAGCGCATTGACACCGGCTTTGCTCGCACCGTATGCAGGAGCATCGGGTTCACCGCGAAAGGCGCCGCGCGATGAGATATTGACGATACGGCCCCCGCCGCTTTCCATCATATGACGTGCGGCGAAGTAACAGATATTGGCCGGCCCCATCAGGTTTATGCCAATAGTCTTTTGCCAGATCGAACACCACTCGTCGAACCCGACCGAACCAAGCGGGTGAACCTCGTAAATCCCGGCGTTGTTGACCACGATATCGAGCCCGTCCAGCCCGGAAACGGACTCCTCTACGGCCCTCCAGGCCCCCTCCGGCATCGACACATCTGCCTGAACGAGGACATGCCCGCCTCCATCCAACGCATTCACTGTTTCTGTCGCCGACTTTTTGTTATTTCTGAAATTGATTGCGACTTTGCCTCCCATTGCGGCGAAAGCCGTAGCGACAGCGCGCCCGATGCCTCTCGACGCACCGGTAACCAATATCCTTTTCCCCGCAAAATCCAGCATCATCGTGTTTCCTGCAATGTGCTACGAACCTGGCCGTGATCTAACGAGGCGAATCGCCCAGACACACAGGGATCCAGTTACTACGAACCCAACCCAGGACGCCCCGACAGGGACTGAGACAGGCCCAACTTCGAAAGTCCATCCGTTCACAGCGCGCAACAGATGGATGACGGCAACCAAGCCGAAGATCACTGCGGAGATTACAACATATGTGCGTGCATTGGCCGGTTCCATAAATCACCTTCGTTTAACCAACAAAAAGCAGAGCCAGAATGTTACCGCAAATTACTTGCTTACTCAGATGAATAGCAGTGGCAAACTCCCTGCAGTCCTTTGCTAAACGTCCAGTCCGGATAGCCGGGACTTGATCTCATGGTGAGATAACCCACTGATTTTAATTACCTTTCTTGGAGAGGAGGCTCCCGAGCACATGGTGACGTCTTGCTTCGGGATTCGCAGTGTGTCCGCCAGCAAAGAGACAACCGCATCGTTGGCTTTTCCCTTTTCTGGATTTGCCGTTACACGAATTTTCAAAGAATCGCCCAACCACCCGGCTATATGATTCCTGGAAGAACCAGGTACTACCTTGACGTTTAGAATCGACATGACGCCAGCCCTCGAGATAGGCGTCGAACGGTCTGCCTTATGAGCGTCAGTGCCTGGTGCGAAGGTTGGAAATGCAAGCTACGTAACAGACACATCGGTGGCCAGTGCAGTAAATCATTAAGTGCCATATTTGGCGACAAGTGCCTCGTCTGCCCAAACCACAAAATCATTTGTATAAAATCCTGCGTCCCTGGTTCGAACATAGACTGTACGGGCTATCTCGGTGCGCAATGCCGCCAACATGACGCCAGCTCGAGTCATCCAGTACTCCTCGTCCAATAGCCCATCCCGATACAATAGAAATGCTTCTTCAGTCGCGCGGAGCAGCGCCCCAATGTAAGCGGTCAGGCGATCTTGTTCGGCTTCCGTCAGTTCGATAGCGTCGCCGCTCGATTCAAACAAGAGTCTGTGAATGTGGGTTTCAGCCGAATAAAGTGCAAGTTCTTGCGCCCTGGCCGCGACCGCCTGACGATTCGAGGCCAGGCCGACTTTTGTATTGCGCTGGATCTCGTAGCCAACATAGAGGAGAGACGCGACCACGGCCATAGCGCTGATGATCTCCGCAATACTGGCCCATTTGGAGAGTTTGTGTTTTGTCATCGGACTAACAATAGCACCGATCGATTAGCTCAATGGCGCCAGGTTCCTGGCCCGCGGCTTGCGCATGCAGGCTGCGCGACATACATGCAGCCAGTGCAGCGATTTGCTATGCGTCTCGCAGCACATTTTCGCGGGTGCATTTTGAAAGCAGCCCGTGTATAAAAAAGGATAGCGGAGACAGCAGCGAAGAAACCAGAATCGACAATACTGGCAAACCCAATATCACCCAAACTCCATCGACCGCATCAAAATCCACTGTAAGGTCAATGTTCATCGAGGTCTCCCCACTAACGAAAATCGAAATGCCCAGTACCAGTCCAAGGGCCAATGATGATGCAAGGACGATTTTCACCAGATGCTTGATGTAACTACCGAATCGCACTGCAAATCTCCGTTCAATTGCCAAGGGTCAATCTGACACCTCGCGATTAGACTCACTTTCGCCGAGTGTCTGGCATCCTTGTTGCCAGGACAAGAGGCGTAACAGACAAGCAAGCGGCCAGTGCAGAGCCCTGTAAGTTGTCATTGTAGATTACTGGTCAAACGATTTCGCCAATTCCCCCAATAGAGCAACATAGATTCCATGACAAAACTCTACGGCATCATCGACCTTAGAATCCCACGATGATGACCATTCTACTAAAGTGCCGCTGCTGTCTTCAGCAGGGCTGAGCCTGACGACGCCAACATAATTGTCGACCTCTTCCTTAGAGACAGGAGAAGGGCCATCATCGATAGAGTATTTGAGAGAATGCTCGTCGTTATTTATTTCAATCAGAGTTTCATGGAAAGCGCTATTCAGTATTCGTTTTGCGCCTGGGCTACCTCCATCGATGCTGCCCACCTTGTCAACCTGAGTCATTACATTGGGTGCCCATGAAAAATCGTGAAAGTCGCTGAATCTACTCCACACATCAGCTATTGGTGCATCAATTACTATGGATTGTTCGGTTGTCGGCATATCTGCCTCCTATGAAATGAGATAAATTAAATGATGGCTAACGGTTTAGATTACTGGCAACCAAGCGTAAGACACGCTTGTTGCCCCTGCAAGAAGCGTGACTGAAGCCAGGCGGCCGGCACAGCGATTTATCAGGCGTCATTCTTCCGCCATCCGCAGAATCATTTCCAACTGCACGGCAGCCCCAAACGGCAGTTGTGCCACTCCCGTGGCGGTTCTCGCGTGGCGCCCGTCCTCTCCCAAGAGCGCAATAAGCAGATCCGACGCGCCGTCGATTACCTGGGGTTGTTCGGTAAACGAGGGGGCCGATCGTACAAATCCAACAAGCTTTTCTACCGCGACGATCTTGTCCAAATCACCAGTTTCGCTCTTGATAATAGCGAGAATGTCGAGTAGTGCGCTTTTTGCTGCCACCTGTGCTTCAGCAACGGTCAAATCGGTTCCGACTTCGCCACGAATCGAACTCACACGACCAGATACGTAAAGCGTGTTACCCGATCGTTTGCAACCAAGATAATTAGCGACCGGCTTTTTCGGATCCGGTAGCGATTCGCCCAAGTTGGACAGTTTATTTTCGAGTTGTCCCATGATACCTAACGATCCCCGCGCTCACTTGCAGCGTCTTGTTAAACGTCGCCCTTTACAAGGTCTTGGTCAACCTCGAACCAGGTGCCGAGCCCAAGGCCAAGACAGGCTCCTGCCTCACCGAACAATGCCGTGGCCGTGTGGTGCTTGCGACCTTGATGTGCAAGCTCGTACGCGACGAGCACGCAACACTCGTCCACGGATACGTCTCCCAGGAGTACCACCTGAAGTTCGCCGAGGAGAACCGCGGCGATTTGCTATGAGGCGCTTATTCATTTCGCCTCGTCGACCATCTGGATAGTCTTAGTCTCAACCTCTTTGGCCACCTCGACCAACACCGCCTCCTGAGACAGCGCTGAAAGCATTTGCACTGGTTTTATCAGGCCAATTTTGGTCTTGCCTTTGTCCGTAAATACGGATATTCGACATGGCAGCGCCATATTCAGGCGCATATCAGTGGACAGGACTTTTGCAGCCTGTGCCGGATTGCAGACCTCAAAAACCTTGCACTGCTCCTCAAATTCAATTCCTTTACTACGCAGTGTCGTGCCCAGGTCATGGACATGCAGCACTCCGAAATCATGGCGTTTGACAGCCGAGGCAAGGTCTGCCGATGCTTGGTCGAATGACTTTTCAGTTTCAACTATGTAGTACATTAATCACCTCGATTAGCGATTTGTTATGTGGCATTAGCTTTCGATCCCCCGATCACCGCCTCACGATATTCCCGCCAAAACACTTCAGCATTTGTTATCCCGGATTCACGAAAGGTGCGCACGTCTTGGTCAAGCGTCTGTGGCTGATCCCGCTCCGTTGCTTCGAGTTCATCAAGGAATTGCCTGGTGGCTTCGGTGCTACAGAAACGCTTGTCCTGAACCGATGCGCGACCAGTTATGGCCTTGACACGAATCTCCTGGATGCGCTGCTCGATATCGGGTGCTTCGGCCACCACAATATCTGCGTTCAGAACCCAGCCACCTGGTCTGATTGCCCGGACAACTGACTTCAGGACAGCAAGCTTCTCTTGAGCACTCAAATGATGAAGTGCGTAAGACGAGATTACGACATCGAAAGTATCAGGCCGGATGAACTCTGCGGGAATCGCTCTAAAATCGGACACCACCCACTCCACGCGCTGTGAAAGCTCTCGGAGTCTTAGCTTCGCAAGTTCCAGCATTGACGAAGCGCCATCAATTGCAACCACGCTTGAGTTAGTATACTTCTCCAGAAACTTCTGTGAAAACACGCCCGTTCCGACACCCAGGTCGAGAGCTTTCAATGATTGTGTTTTATGAAATGGCAGAAGCTCCAGTGCAACTTCAATCATCTCCCACCGAAGAGGGTGCATTAGGTCCATGTCCGCATCGTACCTGCGCACGCGTTCCGGAAGCTCATAAGCGCCTACGCTATCAGAATACATCTCGTCATCATCATCGAAAAGTGAGCGGGATCCCTGCCGCATAACGGTTTAGCTCACATGCGCCAGTTTCCGGCGCGTGGGTCGCAACCGCAAGCCGCATGACAGATACGCCCGGCGCCCCGTACAGCGATTTGTCACGTGACTCATTCATTCCTTATTTGGATCGTCCACATAATCTTCTAAGCCAAACGGATACACGCAACGACCCTTTCGACAACCCGCACCTCCTGCGAAAAGGTTCGGATCTGGACAGACAACTCGCTCTCCCTCGCGCGTCACTTCCTGCCGCGACCAATCCTGGTACACAAGCGTGTATTTCGAGTTGACAGCAACAGTTTTGCAGAAAGCATCATGGACCACGACGCACTCAAATCGAGCCTCGCAGGTGAACCAGGCCTCTGAAAACTCAATATCCGTCTCGTAAGGAAGTGGCTGTGAACAGCCAATCGCCAAAAAGACACACAGTTTCGCTACGAATCGCATAGCCTCAAGAGTCACCTATTAGTAATCGTGCTCCGAAATTGGGACGGTTCTTGCGAACAATAGTGGGTTATAAGTCGCCTGGGCACGGACAAGTGCCTGAAAAGCCAAAACAGTGGTGGAAGAATATACATCACATCCATGAATTTGGGTTTGCCTGACTAAAAGAGTGCCCGTATCAGCAGCAGGAAGCCGAATGCTGCCATCGGGATGCCGAGTGGCGCGCCGACGATGCTCAGGGTGATGGATATGCCGGCTGCCATTAGTGCGAGGCCGATGAACGCACTGATGATTCGACCAGTGATGTTGAGTATGAAGGTAAGAAGTCGCCAAACAGCGTAGAAAGGCCAGAGAATCCAGGGTACACGTCTCTCTTCATTCTCTGCCATGTTGAATCTTGTTCTTTATCCGAGTTTTCGGATGCCGACTGCGTGCCTGATCTCTGCGAGGTACGGCACGGAGATCTTGCGCGCTTTCTCGGCACCTTTTAACAATTCCTTTTCGACGATCGCGGGATCGTCGATCAGGCGCCGGTACTCGTCCCGGGCCGGCTTGATGTGCTCATTGACGTATTCGAAAAGGACCTCCTTCATCTCGCCCCAGGCAATGCCTTCGGCGTATTTCTTCTCGATGTTCCTGACTTCGTCCTCAGTGGCGAATGCTCTGTATATGTCATAGAGCGTCGAGCCTGCCGTGTCTTTGGGTTCACCCGGCTCGAGGCTGTTGGTCTTGATCTTCATGATGAGCTTGCGTAGCGACTTCTCGTCAGCGAAAAGTGGAATGATGTTGTTGTAACTCTTGCTCATCTTGCGGCCGTCGAGGCCGGCCAGCACCGCGGTGCTATCGCTGATGGCGGCTTCCGGGATGGTGAAAATGTTTCCATAACGGTGGTTGAAGCGTTGCGCGATGTCTCGCGTCATTTCCACGTGTTGTTGTTGGTCGCGGCCAACCGGTACCTTTGTACTCCTGAACATCAGGATGTCGGCTGCCATCAGAATTGGATAGCTGTAAAGCGCCATCATGATGCTCTTGTCCGGATCCCTGTTGCCGCTTTCCTCGTTGGCCTGCACGACCGCTTTGTACGAGTGCGCGCGGTTCATGAGGCCTTTGGCGGTCACGCTGGTCAGGATCCAGGTCAGGTGTGGAATCTCTTCGATGTCGGATTGCCGGTAGAAAACTGCGTTTTCTGTATCCAGGCCGAGCGCCAGCCATGCCGCAGCAATCTCGAGTGTGGAACGATTGATGCGTTCGGGGTCTTCGGCTTTGGCAAGTGCGTGATAGTCAGCCAGAAAGTAAAAATTCTTTTTCGACTTGTCCTTGCTCGCAGCGATGCCCGGTCGGATCGCTCCGACATAGTTGCCGATATGCGGTGTCCCGGTCGTCGTAATGCCGGTGAGATAGATTTCCTGACTCATAAAGTTGTTCGCGTGTCCTTAGTATCCGGCCGCGTGGCCATCCTTGCGAGA
>Ga0255052_10000689_pt1 | contig 26800 bp, 24 predicted proteins | sample JV7_2_21_MG_FD_188632 | JGI IMG/M metagenome (GOLD analysis project Ga0255052, IMG submission 188632) | Seawater microbial communities from Jervis Inlet, British Columbia, Canada - JV7_2_21 | ecosystem: Environmental > Aquatic > Marine > Inlet | place: Canada: British Columbia | collected...
CCACCAACAGATCCTCGCGACAGAGGGTCACCTGGATCCCGGTACTGGCGGGGAAGGGCACGAGCTCCCGCTCCAGATAGAAGGCATGGCGAACCTCGTTGAATGCCTCGTAGTCGCGCGACATATCGCGCAGGTAGCAGGTCGTCCGCACGACATCGTGCCAATCGGCCCCCTCGCTGGCCAGAAGTGCCTCGATGTTCTCAAAGGTACGCCACGACTGGGCGCTGATATCTCCCACGTGAATCGATCTTCCCTGTTCATTCACGCTGGCGGTGCCACTGATGAGAATCAGCGAGTAGCCCGGCAGCTCGACCCGCATGCCGCGTGTGAACGGCACAGGAGTCTCGTAGTCATAGGCCTCGTTCAGTGCCCTCTCCTCTCTGATCTGTGTCTTCTCGAACCGGACCAGAGCGTCCCGGGCTGGTGCTTCCTTGACGGTCATCTTTGCTTCCCTCCTCGCAGGTCGTGCTCGGATCCCTCGTCGGTAGACCGCTGGCTGGGTAGGCCAAGGCTCAGGCCTTCTTCCGTACCCACCCAGATCTCCTCGTTCCGACGTGCGACTGCGAGCACGAAGTTGTGGGCAATTGCAGTATTGGTTTGCGTGGTGTGTACCGACTCACCCTGTCGAATGGTGATCAGGCCCCCCTCTTCTCCCTCTGGTGCGGTGCTGTAGGTGGTCCAGACCTCCCCATCGAAATGACTCAGTCCCGCATCGGTCGCGAACCACGCGGTGGGGCCTTCCGAGACCACTCTGTTGATGAAGTTGCTGGCCAGGCCCGAATCCTCCTTGGCATAGCTTTGCCAACGCCGGCCATCGTAGCGATTGGCACCGAAATAGGTGCCGGCCCACAAGATTCCGTCCTCATGAGCTACCGACGCCACGACATCGCTGACGAGGCCATCATCCGGCAAGAGATCGATCTCCATTTCGTGATCCGGGTCCCGATACTCACGCCAGCGCTCGGTCTCGAGGTCGTACTGCAGTACGCCACCCCCCCAGACCGCCAGCGTGACCTTGCCTTCACCCACCGACAGTCCGTAGCAACAGATCTCATTCATGGGCGCGTTTCGATTGGTGAAGATCTCCCACTCGTCCTTCCACGTGTCGTAGGCACTGGTACCCGCAGCAGTCGCCGCCCAGATGCGATGTCCCTGGGCTGCCACGGCATAGACCACATCGTTGACCAGACCGCTGTCGAGTTGGGTGAAGTTGTCGAAACGGCCGCCGGACAGTCGGCTCAGACCGCCGAATGTGCTTATCCACAGATCACCGGTCTCCGGCTCGATCGCCAGATCGGTGACCACCGCATAGACCAGGCCTTCCGCGGTGCCGTACTGCTGCCAACGCCCGTCCTCGAGCAGCGCCAGACCGTCTTCGGTGCCCACCCACAGGCGGCCTGGCTCGCTCGCCAGCGCGAATACCTTGTCGCTGGGTAGACCGTCCTCGACAGTAAATGTGGTCCAGGTTTCGAATCTCGGGATGACGGTCACGTCTCCACGCAGGTCGGCCCCGATCAAAGGCCGTCCGACACCCATGATCAACGCCAGGATCATTCCGGATTTGAGTAGAGTCGAGCGGTCACAGACTCTCGCCATCACGATTCCCATCCTCATAGACACTTCAGATACTCCACCAGTGCATTCAGCTCGTCTTTCGACAGATCCAAAGCGCGGCCATGGGTGTCCTCCGGACTGAAGACCGTCCACAGCTCCTCCAGGGTCATGGCCCTGCCGTCATGCAGATACGGCGCCGTCTCTGTCAGATGATTGAGACTCGGTGTGTCTAGGGAGCCGCTCTTGTCCAACTCGGTACCCGTGCCCACGTCGAACGATTTGAGGTTGGTGTAGCGCGCACCCGAGTGACAGAAGTTGCATCGCATCTCCGGCGGTATCTCGATTCCGTCGTTGTCGACCGTGCGTTCGAAGATCTCCTTGCCCCACGCTTGCAGGATGTTGAGCTCCCCACTCCGATCGAGGTGTCGGTTACGCGGCAGCTCGAGCGACCACATGAAAGCCACCACATCATCGAGCTCGTCGGGGTCGAATCCAGCCGACCGATTGATAAACGTCGCGGCGCGCGGACCGCACTGCCGGTGCAACGTCGGATTGAGTCCTGACCACTTGAAGGGCCCGGTGCCCCCTACTCCCAGCATGGTGCGGGTATCGACGTAGTTTCTGCCCAGACCATCAGGAGAGATGTCGTAGATCAGGCCGTCCTGATTCGAGTCGGGATGGCAGGACCCGCACGAGATCTGGGAGTTGAACGAATCGGCAGCGTTGTAGAACAGCTTCTCGCCCCTGCGCAGCTGGGAGATTTCCTGCGGTTCCCCGAGCTCGAACGTCTCCAGGGTGAGTCCGGTCGCCATATCGACAACGGTCACCGAATCATCGAGCCGATTGGCGGTGTAGGCCCGGGCACCATCAGGCGACAACTCCACTGCCACCGGTCGCGCTCCGGTGGGAGCCACGCCCAGAATGTACTGGTGCGACAGATCCAGACGATCCCCCAGCAGAGCCAGTGCGTCAACTGGAACGCCATCCAATATCTCCACCATCTTGCCGAGATCGACGATCACCAGCTCATCGGCGCCAGCTGCCGTGACCGCCACCCGCCGCCCCAGCCGGTCCACGGCCACATCGGTCGGCTCCGCATAGTGGCGGTTGACGCTGTCGAGCAACAACTGGGCTGCCTTGGCACCGGCGTTACCTTCACTGTGTTGCCAGCGCACCACTCCCATTCCGCTGGTCATCGTCCAACCCCCCGCTACCTGGACCAGAGGAAGAAGATTCTTGGGACGACTGAGCGCCAACAACAACGCGCCGTCGGGCGCGATATCGACTCCGTACACGAGGTTGGCCCCGTCGAGACCGATGCGGTCGATCACCACTTCTCGTTTGGCATCGATCACGGTCACCTCAGGCACCGGCTGCTGGTCGGGTGGATGCGGGTTGGGTAGCAGGTTCGCCAGGTAGATGTATCTCCCATCGGGACCCACCACCAGGCCTCGTGGCCCGGCCCCGCCCTGCAGCCGTTTGATTTCCTTGGCTCTTTCCAGATCCACCACCGAGACATCTCGCGATTGGCTGTTGGCGACCAGGACATGGCCGGTCTGGGGATTGATCACGAGGTCCATCGGCGCCCATCCGACCGCGATGGTGCCGACCACATGCTGACGCTTCAGATTGATCAGCGACAGAGAATCGCTATCTCGGTTGGTGACCAGGCCGATGCCGCGCTCCGGGTCGATGCGCACCGAAGTGGGAAAGTCGCCCACCGGGATCTCGGTACGGAGGGTGCCCTCGAAGGCATCCATCACCATCACCGAATCGGATCCGGAGCAGGCCACCAGGAGGGTGTTGCCATCCTTGCTCACGGCCAGATCGAACGGGTTCCTGTAGACCGGCTCGGATGAGCTCCAGATCGGATGGGGGGCCCACAGGACCAGCACCAGTGCGGAGATCCCGATAAGCCTCATCTCGGTTCCTCCACGACCCGGAACTCGTCGACCCGCAGATTCTCGAGGACCTGCTGACTGCCGTCTGGCCAGTGGATCTGGATCCGATCGATCTGCGGGTCTTTGCCTAGACCGAAATGGATTCGGGGATCGCTCGAACCGAGGTAGCCCGAGCCCGCCTTGACAATCCCGATCTGTCTGCCCTGCCCGCTCTCGAGAGTCACCCGGGCTCCGACGGCGTCTCTGTTGCTCGACCGCCCTACCAACTGCAGGCTGATCCAGTGGTGATCACCAGCTAGTTGGTTCCTCAACAGCACCGGGCGATCGCCCAGTCTGTTCAGTACGACATCCAGATCGCCGTCGTTGTCGAGATCGCCAACGGCGGCACCGCGACCCATGGTTTCGTCCAGAAAGTACGCTCCTGCCCCCCTGGCAACATCCTCGAACCGACCGTCCGCAGCCCCCTTGAGAATCAGATCTCCCATGGGCTCCCAGTCGTGCAGGTCGCCTGTGGTGATGAACAGATCGATGAAGCCGTCGTTGTCGTAGTCCAGAAAATGCCCGCTCCAACCTACGTATTGCGCGGCGACAGAAGCCAGTCCGGTGATCCGTGACACATCCCTGAACAGGCCATCGGGCAGAGCCTGGTACAGCGCGCAGTAGGTCATGTCCGGCACGATCAGATCGAGCCGCCCGTCACGGTTGAAGTCCGCGAAATCGATACCCATGGCCGCGGTAGCTTCCCCGTTCTCGCCGAAAGCCAGACCCGAGATCAAGGCCAGCTCCTCGAACCGCCCGTTGCCCAGGTTGCGATAGAAGTAGTTGGCCATGGCATCGTTGGCGACAAAGAGGTCGATCCAGCCGTCGCTGTCGTAGTCGAAAGCGCCCACACCCATGGCACGACCCTCGGGGTTGAGCAGGTCGGCCGACTCGCTGACGTCTTCGAATTGCCAGTCGCCCCTGTTGCGATACAGCCGGTCCTGCTCACCGGGGTAGGCGAGGGGACCGGGGAATCGATCGGCGACGTAGAAGGCCTTGTAGTCCGGGTCGAACTGAACGTATTTTCCGGTATAGACATCCAAGAGGCCGTCGCGGTCGAAATCGGCCAAAGTGACTCCGAGGCTCCAGGAGTGATCCGACGCCACGATGGCCGGAGTCCGATCGCTGAAGGTCACAACCCCATTCCCGTCAGAGCCCTCGTTCCGATACCAGCGATCTGGACCATAGTTGGTAACAATCAGATCCTTGTCGCCATCGTTGTCCAGATCACCGGCCACACAACCCATGCCGAAACCCGTATCTCCGACTCCGGCAGAGCTGGTTGCATCCTCGAACTTCCAACGCCCGCGGTTCCGATAGAGCCGATTGCTGAGCTCCATGCCTTTGCCGAGGGCTGCAGCGTCGCTCACCCCCTCCCGCGTGGTTCCATTCACGAAGTAGATGTCCGGCAGCTCGTCGCCATCGAAATCGAAGACACAGACACCAAAGCCGCTCGACTCGACCAGATTGCTCATCTCTCCGTCGCCAAAGCTGTGAACGAAATCCACGCCCGAGCCGGCGAGCACGTCGATGAAGTGATCGGCGTCCATCTCAGCCACCAGGATCGCGGCCCCGGAGGCGATCGAGACCGACAGAGCCAGGGCTCTCAGCATGGCTGCTCTCATGGCGTCACCTCCGTGCCCGAACCGATTCGATGCGGCTCCTGCAAGAGAGCCTCGGGACGAATATTGGGCGGCGCGTAGGCCGGGCTCACATGGCATCCGATACATCCTCGACGCTCATTCGGTCGAATCCAGATGGGGGTTCGGGTCCTGGCAAGCAGCACCCCGTGTCGGTCGAGCATCTCCAGCGCCAACGGAGTGTCGGCCGGTACTTCGACATAGACAGAGCCGTCGCCGGCCGGCTCGACAAGAATCAGAACTGTCTCCGAACCGGACTCCTCCAGTCGGAGAATCCTCAACTCCGCGATCTCCTCGCGATCCAGAGGACCCAGTTCGGGGTCGTCGGTCCGTGCAACGTCGATGACAAAGAGATATCCGGTTTCCATCTCGGGCTTGACGATGCTGGGAAGGGTGTCGGCTCTAAGTGCAGGTCTAGCAGCGTCCACAGCGAGCACGGTCCTGTCCTCGAATTCACCGACCTCGGAAAGCCGTGGCTCGGGTTCGATACGCAGAGAGGCGGCCCTGTAGAGGCCCTGTGACGAGCCCCCGAGATCGACCGAGATCCTCTCTTTCGGCGCATAGGGATCGGCGATCGACACCAGCCAGAGATCCTCGGATGCATCGAGGACCAGCAGACGACCTTTGTCGATGACCGCGAACTCGCGTACGGAGATGTCGTCTAGTCCAGGCCACAGTGTGGACCATGTTCCATCGGGGAGCATGGTGAAAAGACGACCGATCTGCGATCTTCGATAGTGATACAAGATCCGTCCGTCTGGCAGTACCGCGGCCGACTGCAGGCGACCGCGAGTGAAAGTGAGTTGTTCGGCCGGAGTCGCATCGGCGCTCTGGCGAAATAGGTCGCCCTCGCTCACGAACGCGACCGATCCGTCTGGCAAGGCAAAGGGACGCCGCGCCTGGAGTCCGTCTGAAGTCAGAGCGGAGATCTCGTTCGTAGCCCCAGAAGCGAGTGTCGCAGTCAAGGTCTCACCACCCGAGAGTCGACTCGTTCCAAGAAGCGTGAGAGCCGAACAGGCGACAGCGATTCCCAGCCGTTTTAGGATAATCGGTTCCATTTATCCTTTTTTGAGGGAAAATTCTCTACAAGCCCTTACCCGGGGCCACGAAAGGCCCTTCCGACAGGGCTTCCCTTTTTCTATGGTCCGCCTCCACCACATCCATGACCGAGGTCGATCTCATCCGCTCTCGGAAGGCGTCCTGAATATCTTTCCAGGTGTCGTGGATGGGGCATTTGACGTCATCTGCACAGATACTCAGACCGAGAAGGCATTCTCCTTCGGCCGGCGGACCCTCCACCGCTTCGACAAGAGAATAGAGGCTGGTCTCCGACGGCGAGCCATTGAGCTCGAAGCCCCCGCCTGGCCCCTTGGCCGAGGTGAGAATGCCTTTCCTGGCCAGATCTTGCAGGATCTTGGACAGGAAAGCCTGAGGGATATCCAGGGCCTCGGAGATCTCCTTGACCTGAGCCCTCGCACCCGGGGGAAGATGCGCTATATGGCATACAGCCCGGATCGCATACTTGGTGGCCGCACTGTGAATCATGGCATCAACTCCTCAGTCCCCTGTCTTCCCCCGACGATCAAACACACATGTCGAGATCCGTCTATCTTTTTTGCAACATTGAGGCCAGGCACCCGAAGTGCGCAGAGCCCAATGATTTCCTACCTTTCCTGTGTCTCGAAGCCCCATTGATTCAAAATATCGGAGAACAAGATCCAAATATCCGAAACGAATCTACACCATGTGCCTGGATCCGGCAACTGCTCTCGAAATCGGGTTCCGATCTCAGCCTCACTGGGAGTGGTCGCTATCGCAAACCCGTCCGGCAAACGGCGTAATAGTCAGACCGCACAGACATCGACGCTAGGAGGATCCCATGAGCGATCGAAAACGCAAGACACGTGATCCTGGCGGTGGCGGGGTCAGTCGACGCGATTTTCTCACCACGGCTGGGCTTGGGACAGTCGGGCTCGCTGCAGCTAGCGAAGCCGCTTCTGCAGCGGCGGAGATCGTTACCACCGCGGAAGTGGCGGCTGGCGAGCTGGTGCCAGCACGGCTTCATGTAAACGGCTTCGAGCATCGGTTGCTGGTGGAGGCACGTTGGTCTCTGGCGTACATTCTGCGCGAGAAACTCGGCATCACCGGTACCAAGATGGGATGCGATCGGGGTGAATGCGGCTCCTGCACAGTACTGCTCGACGGCACGCCCCGGTATGCCTGCATGACCCTGGTGCTCGAGGCCGAGGGGAGGCAGATCACCACGCTGGAAGGTCTTCTCGTAGGTGAAGAGCTGGGTGAGGTGCAGCAAGCGTTCCTGGCGAACGACGCTTTCCAGTGCGGCTACTGTACACCGGGCCAGATCATGGCGGTGGAAGGACTTCTGCGCGCCAACCCTGATCCATCGATGGACGAGATACGGGTCGGTGTGAGCGGCAACCTCTGTCGATGTGGTGCTTACGTCAACATCTTCAAGGCTGCCCGCCAGGCTTCGCTGCTCAAACACGACAGGGGAGGTGGTGCATGAGGAATGCCCGTTATTACGCCCCGGGGCCTCTGCCCGAGACCCCATCGCCCAAGAAGGCCCCAGGATCATGGGAGAAGACACGGGTTGTCGGCCAGCCTGTGACCCGAGTCGACGCCTATGAGTGATTGAGCGGCACGGCCGTCTATCCCTCGGATGTGCGCCTGCCCGATATGCTCTATGGCGCCATCCTGCGATCTCCCCACGCCCACGCCCGGGTCCGATCGGTCGACACCCATGTAGCCGAGCGTATGCCAGGGGTGCGCGCCGTGATCAGCAGTGATACTCCAGGGACCGACATCCCGTGGCAGCCCGAAAGCGATGGACCGGCGTCGAAGCTCTTCGATCCTGTTTGTCGGTACGAGGGTGAGGCAGTAGCAGCGGCGGTGGCCGAGACGCCCTATCAAGCCTGGGACGCGGTCCGCGCCATACAGGTCGGCTACGAGGTTCTGCCGTTTGTCTCCGATGAGCAGCAGGCCCGCGAGACTGCCGACCTCGCCCGTGACCCGAGCGTGTATGAGCGAGGCGACGTCGGGCAAGGCTTTGCCGAAGCCGATCTGGTCCTCGAGAGGGACTTTCGAGTCGACTACATGTTGCATACTCCCCTGGAAACTCATGGCTGTGTCGCTCGCTGGACCGGAGACAAACTGACCGTCTGGGAGTCGACCCAAGGGGTCTACAATGTTCAGCGACAGCTAGCGGGCGCGCTCGGTCTGTCGATGAGTCATGTGCGGGTCATCGGTCACTATGTCGGGGGTGGCTTTGGGAGCAAGCTGGCGGCAGGCAAGTACTCGATCATTGCCGCGTTGCTGGCCAAACGCACCGGCCGGCCGGTGAAGCTGTTTCTGACGCGCGAGGAAGACTTGCTGTGCACGGGGAACCGCCCGGGCGGCACCATGCATCTCAAAGTTGGCGTTCGCAAAGATGGCACGCTGACGGCCCTCGAGTTTCAAGCGCTGGGCTCTGGCGGTGCCTACTCACCCTGGGGTACCGGTCTGTGGGACTGGCAGATTCGCGATCTCTACCGCTGCGCAAACGTGCGCACGCACGGCGAGAGTGTCTACATCAATGCCGGTGAAGAGCGTCCGATGCGTGCCCCAGGACACCCTCAAGGTTCCTGGGCGCTGGAGCAGATGATGGATGAGGTCGCCGTGCGACTGGACCTGGATCCGGTCGAGGTGCGCCTCAAGAATCTCACCGATGTCAGTCAGGCTCGCGGCGGTATGCCCTATACCTCGACCGGTCTCGAAGAGTGTCTGCGAGAGGGTGTGGCCGCGTTTGGCTGGCACGAGGCACGCCGGCGCAGTCCCGATGACGGACCGATCGTGCGTGGGGTAGGGATGGGATCTTGTGTCTGGATAGCCGGCGCCGGCGGCCCTCCCTCCACCGCCATCGTCAAGTACTTCAGCGACGGGAGTGTCAACCTCAACACGGGGGCCAGCGACATCGGCACCGGCACCAAGACCGTCATGGCGATGGTGGTCGCTGAGGAGCTCGGTGTACCGCTTGATCGCATTCAAATCGAGCATGCCGATACCGGAACCACCGAGTTCGCGACCGCCAGTGGGGGCAGCAAGACGGTGCCGACCGAATCGCCCGCGGTGCGTGCGGCGGCAATGGAGTGCCGCGACCAGCTGCTGGAGCTCGCCGCTGAGGATCTCGAAGTACCCGCTTCCGAGCTCGGACTCGAAGGCAGTGAGGTGTTTGTCCTGTCGGATCCAAGCACCCGCCTGGAGGTGCACCAGATCAGCGGCTTCCGCCGACGTGGCACCCTGATCGGAGTCGGGTATCGCGGACCCAACCCCGAGGGGAAAGCGGTGTGTCCGTTCGGAGCGCAGTTCTGCGAGGTGGCGGTAGACACACGCACCGGCGAAGTCGAGATCCTGCGGTTCTTTGGCGCCCACGACAGCGGTCGCGTGATGAGCCGCCTCTCCTACGACAACCAGGTCTGTGGCGGCATCACCATGGGAATCGGGTTTGGAATGATGGAACGGCGTGTTCTAGACAGCCAACAGACTGGCAAGATGGTCAATCGCGCCTGGCATGAGTACAAAATCCCTACCGCGCTGGACGTGCCTGCCGACATGAAGTCACTACCGATCGAGCTCGAGGATACGGAGTGCAACACAACAGGTGCGAAGGGTCTGGGTGAGCCCGTCACCATACCTACGGCCGCTGCCCTTGCCAACGCCGTCCACCATGCGATCGGGATTCGAGTGACAGAGACCCCGATCAACCCGACACGGCTGCTCGAATTGCTGGCCGACAAGACGACCAGGAGGACGTAAACCATGCTTCCCCAATTCGCCTATATCCGTCCGCGGACAGAACGTGAAGCATTGGAGCAGCTGACCTCGCCCGAGGCCCGCATCCATGCCGGTGGAACCGATCTTCTGGGATGCCTGCGGGACAGGGTTTTCGAGGCGGACAAGATCGTTAGCCTAGGTGGGCTCGACGGGCTCGAAGGTGTTCGCGAGAGTCACGATGGCGGCCTTCGTATCGGCGCGTTGACTTCGATCGCTGCGGTGGCAGAGAACGCCTCGATCCGTGTCAAATTCCCGGGTCTGGCGCAAGCAGCAGAAGCCGTTGCCAGCCCGCAGCTGCGCAATCAAGGAACGCTCGGTGGCAATCTCTGCCAGCGCCCCCGATGTTGGTACTTCCGAGGCGACTTCCACTGTGCAAAGAAGGGTGGTGACCGCTGCTTTGCCCTCGCAGGAGAGAATCGCTATCACGCCATATTTGGCGGCGACCCCTGCCATATCATCCACCCTTCCGACACCGCTCCCATGCTGCTGGCACTGAGGGCATCGGTTCGGATCGTCGGACCCGACGGCGACCGGATCGTACCTCTCGACGATTTCTTTGTGTTACCCGAGGACGATCTCTATAGAGAGAACACGTTGACTCGAGGAGAGCTTGCAGGCGGGCCGGCACAGGAGCGCGGCCGCCACATTGTAGGGGAGGGCCTCTGCGCCCTCCCGTCGGCCGGCACAGAGGCCTGCCGCTTCACCAGTTTTGGTTACAGGCCGTATTCGCGCATCTTGCGCCACAGGGTGGTGCGGCTCATGCCGAGAGCCGTGGCGGCTTCGGAGCGCCGCCATTGATGGGCGTCCAGGGTGTCGCGGATCCGCTCGAGCTCGGAGGCCGGTGAATGCACCTGGCCTTGAAAGGTCGGGTTGGGGAGGGCCATCGGACTAGGCCCGGCTTCCTGCAACTCCGGCTCCGAGCCGGTGATCTCCAGGGGCAGGTCCTGGGCGTGGAGGGTCTGGCCCCGGCTCACGGCGACAGCGTACTCGAGAGCGTTTTCCAACTCCCGTACATTCCCGGGCCAGTTGTAACGCAATAGAGCCCGCATGGCATCGGGTGCGAGTCGGACCGAGCGATCGTGTCTGCGGTTCACTCGCGAAAGCAGATGTCTGGCCAAGGGCTCGATGTCCTCGCGGCGCACGCGGAGCGGTGGGATCTGCAAGGGAACAACCCGCAGCCGGTAGTAGAGATCCTCACGGAACTCCCCTTCTAAGGCAGCCTGACGGAGATCCTTGTTGGTGGCGGCGATGACACGGGCATCGGAGGTCCGTGATTCGCTCTCGCCGACCCGTTCGAAGGATCTCTCCTGCAGGACTCGCAGCAGCTTCACCTGCAGCGGTAGCGGCAGGTCGCCCACCTCGTCCAGGAAGATCGTGCCTCCGGCGGCGAGCTCGAACCGTCCTGTGCGATCACGAACGGCCCCGGTAAAGGCGCCACGCACGTGGCCAAAGAGCTCACTTTCCAGAAGGTCTCCGGGCAGCGCACCACAGTTGACAGCCACGAAGGGCTCCCTGCTGCGCGGTGAGTGGATGTGGATCGCTCGGGCGACAAGCTCTTTGCCGGTTCCGCTTTCGCCTGTGATCAGGACCGTTGCATCGCTCTCGGCGAGATGCTCGATCAGATTGAATATTCGCAGCATGGAAGCGGCTCGGGCCACCAACCCGGAGAAGATGGTCGGCGCCGTCGCCGCATCGTCGTGGTCTTCTTCGCTCGGTCGAACGACGACGACAAAAGCGACACGCGGATCGCAGATGTCAGGGTCCAGGTGCACCACCGGTGCACCGGTGATCGATACCAGGCGGGGCTGCGCATCCCCAATCTGCAGCGTGGCACCCCAGCCTTCCCGGCGCTCCCCGGCCAACATGGCCTGGCGCATCGTGCCTTGCGGTCCAAATAGATCGGCTCCGAGGATCTCCCCTATGGGTCGACCGATGACGGTATCGGCCGTACCTGTGCCCACGAGACGGTCGAGCCCGACCGAGGCGTGCACGATTTGAAATCTCGAGTTGAGGCAGATCAGGGCTCGCCCCAGCGATTCGAAGATGGTACTCACACCCTGCAGAATCTCGGTCGCTGCTACATCCTCCGCCATTTGCCCATCCTAGCAGCAGCATCGCAGCCCCCCCCCTGGGGCTGGTCACACTACCCGTTTGGCGGAGGCGGCAAACACGCCGTGGGGTGGCTGCCGAGGCAGTCTCCTATGGGATAATCCGGCCATCGAGTCTTGACCGATGCACGAATACTCCATAGTGCAAGCGCTGCTGGAGCGCGTTCAGGAGCAGGCCGACATCCACGGCGCTTCAGCGGTGCACAGTCTGAGGGTGAAAATCGGTGAGCTCTCAGGGGTGGAGGTCGAGCTCCTGCAATCGGCCTTTGAGCTATTTCGAGAACGGTCGATCTGTGACGGGGCCAAGCTCGAGGTGATTCCGGTGGCAGCATGCTGGAAGTGTCCAGACTGTCAACGGACGATGAGACGCGGTGAAGTCCTGCGATGTGTGGACTGCGCACAGCCAGCACAGCTGGTCGAAGGCGATGAGATTGTCTTGGAGCGATTGGAACTGGAGGTTGCCTGATGTGTGAAACCTGTGGCTGTGGCGATCCCGAGCTGATTCCTGTGGAGGTGCACGAGAGCCTCCTTTCCGAGAACGACAAGCAGGCGCAGCACAACCGGGAGCACTTTGACTCGCATGGGGTCCTGGCCATCAATCTCATGGGCTCTCCCGGCTCGGGCAAGACTGCGGTCCTCGAGGCGACGGCCAAAGCCATGGCGTCGACGGGCGGCGTCACCGCGTTGAGCGGTGATCTGGCCACCGATAATGACGCCTCGAGATTGCGGGTCGCCGGGATTGATTCGCTCTCCATCACAACCGGCTCGGCCTGTCATCTCGACGCCCGTCTGGTTCACAAGGCCCTACATGATCTGAGCTGGCACGATGCCGATCTCCTGTTCATCGAGAATGTCGGCAATCTGGTCTGTCCGGCGGTCTACGACCTGGGACAGGCGGTCAACGTGGTGGCTTTGTCGGTGACCGAGGGTGAGGACAAGCCCTTGAAGTACCCGGTGATGTTCCGCACCGCCGACCTGGTGCTGCTCACCAAGATCGATCTGTTGCCGCATCTGCCGCAGGTGGATGTCGAGAAGATCGAAGATGCCTTGGCCCGGACCATGCCTGAACCGGCGGTGATCCGGGTCTCGGCGATCACAGGAGAAGGGATCGACGATTGGCTGGGATGGCTCGAGAGCCGCAAGAGCGCTAGATCGGTAGGAGTGGCATGACCCAGGAGCTCTCCATCCTCGTCGCTACGGCGGCCTCCATCGGCGTGATACACACGCTGATCGGTCCCGATCACTACCTGCCGTTCCTCGCCATGTCCCGCGCTCGGGATTGGTCGCTGCGACGCACCCTTGGCATCACGTCCGCTTGTGGTGTGGGCCACGTGCTGGGATCGATGGTTCTGGGGACCCTGGGCATCGCCCTGGGTTGGGCTGTGGGCGGTCTGGAATGGATGGAGGGCGTCCGGGGCGGGGTCGCGGCGTGGCTGTTGCTGGGTTTCGGTCTCGCCTACATGATCTGGGGATTGCGGCAAGCGGTCCGCAACCGGCCGCATACCCATTGGCATGCCCACGCCGATGGCACGGTGCACGAGCACGACCATACCCATCGGGAACAGCATGCCCATGCCCATACCGCCTCAGCCGAACAAGGGCTCGCCAGAAGTGTGACGCCGTGGGTGCTGTTCACCCTCTTCATTTTCGGACCCTGCGAGGCCCTGATTCCGGTTCTCATGTACCCGGCCGCCACCGGCAGCTGGTGGAGCGTCGGTCTGGTGGTCCTGGTCTTCGGCGTCGTGACCCTCTCGACGATGCTGATCACCGTCACCATCGGATACCTGGGGATCTCGCGCCTTCCCCTGAGGCGTCTAGAACGCTACGCCCACGCCATCGCCGGGCTGACACTGTTCGCCTGCGGCCTGGCGATTAAAATCGGCCTGTGAGGTCGGAAACCATCACCAGTCGGGCTTGGTTGATCGCGCTGGCCATCGTCGCCTTGGGTGTGGCGCTGCGCCTGCCGGGAATGCTCGGCTGGTGGGTCAACCCCGACGAAGGCACCTACTTTTCCATGGTGACCTGGGATGAGTGGAGTCGATTCTGGCAGGAGGTGGCGGCCCATGCCCACCCGCCGCTCTACTATGTTCTCCTGCGTCTGGTGGGATTTCTCACGCATGACATCAGCTGGCTACGGTCCGTTGCGCTGATATCGGGGTCGATCGCCATCTTTCTCGCCTGGTTGGTAGGCCGGGAGTTGGGTGAGAGGGGCACGGTTGGCACGGTTGCAGGTCTCTTCGCAGCGCTGATCGTCGCGATCTCTCCCGGAGCCATCCTCATGTCCCAGATCATGCGTCCTTACTCCCTGCAGCTGGTCTTCTTTCTGGCAGCCTTCCTCGCACTCCTGCGTTACAGACGCGAGAGTGGGATCGGCGATCTGGTGCTCTACAGCGTCGGGCTCTCCCTGGCTTTGCTGACCCATTACAGCTCGATCTTCGTTCTGGCGACCTTTGGTGCCCTCATCGGTTTCGATCTGATCGCGGGCAAATTGGAGAGGCGGCTGATTCCTCAGCTATTGCTGGCTCACCTGGGACCTGCGCTGATCCTTGTCGGCCTCTATCTGTTTCACCTGCGGCCTCACCTTCTGGACAGCAGACTGGCCTCGGAGGCCTTGGAGGTGTGGCTCGAGCACTTGATGATCGATTCGGTTGCCGACGTGTGGTTGAATCTGCTGGGATTCTTCGGCTATCTCGTCGGATCTTGGCTGGCGGGACCTGCACTGCTGGTCTTCCTGGTGGGCGTGGGCGTGGCGCTCTGGCGTCGCTCCTGGTCCCTGGCGGTACTGAGCTTGGTGGCGATCGGCATCAGTGTCTTCGCCGCAGCCGTCGGCAAGTATCCCTTCGGAAGTTGCCGGCAATCCACATGGCTGATCGGTTTCCTGGTCTTTCCCCTGGCCTGGGCACCGGCCCTGGCGCTGACTTCGCGGCGGCGAGTAGCGGTCGGTGGTCTGGTGGTGCTGTTGGTGTTGGTCGGTTTGGGTCCGCAAGTCGGCGCGCTCATGGGAGCGGAGCAGACGCAGCTAGAGCCCAACTCGGAGCAGGTCCTGTCCGGGATAGACCTGGCCTCCGTGACGGAGGTGTTCAAAGCGGTCTCCGAGCCTGGACTGCTTCTCCTCAGCCATCAGAGCTACTACTTGCTGGTGCCGTTCTTCGAAACCGAGCGTCAGTCGGCGGTGCGCTATCCGGAAAGCAACTTCTTCCGGTTTCGCTGGGGTGCTCGTGACGTCCTCGTCAGCGAGGAGTGGGAGTTCACCCTCCGCCCCGAGGAGCTCGACGAGGACGATCACCTGTTCAACTTCGTGCTGGCAGTCGACCGGGAGCTGCCGGAATTGGTTCTCCCCGAGCAACGCCGCGTGTTGATGTTCTTTGGCGGCTGGTCGACCGAGACTCCCAATGCATTGCAGAGTGCCAACCGTCAGTTACCTCCCGAGTCTCCGCTGGCACGGCCGTTGGCCGAGGTCGAGGGTTTTCGGGCCCTGGAGGTCGATCTCGCTACGTTTCAGGCGTCGTTCGCCAAGCTGGTCGAGGCCGGGGACTCTAACCCTTCTCCTTGACGGGAGCCTCCGCCTTGCCCTCGGACTCCAGCGTCGAGGCGAGGATGTCCTCGATCTCATCCAGACGCCTGGCTTCGACCACGAACTGATAACCGAAGAGCGATGGCCAGACCTTGGCGAGAGATCCCCAGAAGCGGTCGAGCCAACGAAGCAGCATGGAATTGCCGACCATGTCCTCGATGGGGGGACCAAAGCCGCGAAAGCTCTCGACTTTGAATCCTTCGCCTTGCAGGGTTCGACGGAAGGATCGGAGCGTAAACAGACGCTGGTGGGTAAGGTCGAGGATGCCCTTCTTGCCGTAATTGAACTGGCCCAGCAGGAGCATGAGGCGCTGCAGGATGAACGCTACATTGCCTGTGCTGGCCACCAGAGTGCCCCCGGGCAACAAGGCTCTTTTGATCTCCTGCAGGCTCTCCTCCGGCCGGCTGAGATGCTCGATAACGTCTAGCGCCAGGACGACATCGGCCTGGCCATCCAGAGCGGCCACCGCGTCGTCTGCGAAGGCTCCGTTGAGATCGGTCTCCAGATAGGGGTAGGGAAAGCTCTTCTGGGGCCGCACGAGGTCTATCGCCACGACCTTGGCTCCCCACTTCTCGTGCAGGGTCAGACCGACCTGACCGTGTCCGGCTCCCAGTTCGAGCACCTTCGTACCCGCGGACCAGGTTCGGTTGACCACATACTGGTGTAGCGAGGATGGAGATTCCTTGAAGACATAGGAATCGTCGTCATCGAGATCGAACTTCGGGTGGTAGACGAGATAGACCTGATTGGCTTTCGATCGTAGAACCGTCGACATGCAGTTGAAGGCGTAGGCGAGACCGTCGACGTGGCAAATTTCGTCGCCGTAGTAGGTTGGAATCGGCACCTCGACGATCTTTTTTCCCTTGGTCAGGAGTTGGATGATGATCTCGGTATCGAAATGGAAGTCATCGGTGTTGTATTGGAAGGGGAGCTGGGCGAGATCCTGGACACGATAGGCCCGATAGCCCGAATGGAACTCCGAGAGGTCGGCCTCGAGCAGGCGGTTCTCGAGACTCGACAGGATGCGGTTGCCGACGTACTTGTACAGAGGCATTCCACCTCTGCGCGCCGCGCCTCGGGTCATCATTCGGGAGCCGAAGACCGCAGCTGTCTCGCGGGTCTCGAACGGAGCCAGAAGACGAGGCAGGACCTCGGGAGCGTATTGGCCGTCACCGTGAAGCAGCACCACGACGTCGTACCCTTCTTGTATCGCGTACTGGTAGCCGAGTTTCTGGTTGCCGCCGTAGCCCTGGTTGGAGGGAGTGCAAAAGACCTCCAGGTGGGGGAGCGCCTCTTGGGATCGCCTGGCCACGCTGGTCGTCTGATCCGAGCTCGTGTCGTCGATGACGTAGATGTTGGCGAGCTTGGCAATCAGCTCGGCAGGAATCCTGTTCAACGTTGCCCGGATGTGGGACTCGGCGTTGTAGGCGACCACGAAGATGGCCACCTTCTGCGAGTCCACCACGCGCAGAGCGGCCTCCCAATCCTCGGGCGAGACCTGATGCAGGGATGTCTTGTCGGTACCCGGAGTCACGCTGTCGACCCGCTCCTCAGCAACGGCAGCATGCTACCACCGAGGTAGTGGCTCGGAGGCGAACCGTAAGCATCAGCAGATACGGGGGAGTTGCTCGCCACTGAGCATGTCCACCACCCGCATCCCACCGATCTGGCTCCGAAGGTAGACGCGACCGGGGTGATCCGCAACCACCTCGCCGATGATGGCGGCTCGCTGTCCCAGAGGATGGGACCGCATGGCTGCCAGCACGGCATCGGCCTTCTCTGCACCGACGATGGCGAGGCATTTTCCTTCATTGGCCACATAAAGGGGATCGAAGCCGAGGATTTCACAGGCACCCCGCACCTCTTCGGACAATGGGATCTGCTGCTCATCGAGGCGAAACCCGACCTTCGATTGTGCGGCGATCTCGTTCAGCGCGCTGGCCACCCCACCCCGTGTGGGATCGCGAAGGACTCGAACGGCTTCGCCGGCGGTCTCCAGAATCCTGGTCACCAGGGGATAGAGGGCGGCGGAGTCGCTCTCCAGCTGGGTTTCGAACTCGAGACCCTCGCGGATGGACATGATGGCGATGCCGTGCACGGCAATCTCGCCGCTCACCAATACCCTGTCGCCGGCCCCGGCGGAGGCGGGGGAGATATCGATGCCCTCCGGGATGAGACCCAATCCGGTGGTATTGATGTAGATTCCATCGCCCTTGCCCTTGTCCACCACCTTGGTATCTCCGGTGACCACATGGACTCCTACTTCATCGGCGGCCTGTTGGATGGACTGGACGATCTGCCAGAGGTCGTCCATGGGCAGACCCTCCTCGAGGATAAAGCCCACTGAAATCGCGAATGGCCTGGCACCGCACATGGCGATGTCGTTGACCGTCCCGTGTACCGCCAAGGATCCGATGTCCCCACCGGGAAAGAAATAGGGGCTGATGACGAAGGAGTCGGTTGAGAAGGCCAGCCGGTTGGCGCCGATCTCGAGCACCGCGCCGTCGTGCATCACCTCCAGCTCGGGGTTGTCGAAGGTCTTGGCAAACATCCCCTCGATGAGGATCTGGGAGAGCTTGCCGCCACCGCCGTGCGCGAGCTGCACGGTGGGGTAGTCGCTGATGGGGATCGGACAGACCGGGCCTGCGGGCATGGCCACCGGGGATTTAGAGGCAGGGTCGTCGCTCATTCGCCTCGTCCGTACTGAAAGTAAGCAGCACAGGCGCCTTCGGCGGAGACCATGGGCGCCCCGAGAGGATGCTCCGGCTTGCACTTGGTGCCAAAGGCGGTGCACTCATGGGGCTTCTTCATCCCCACCAGAATCTCACCCGCGATGCACTCGGGGGCTTCCTGAGCCTCGATCGCCCCGACGTCGAATCGCTTTTCGGCATCGAAATGCTCGAACTCGTCTTTGAGTCGGTAACCGCTCATGGGGATCTCCCCGATGCCTCGCCACTTGCGATCGCAGGTCTCAAAAACCTGACCCATGAGTTTCTGGGCGGGTTGATTGCCCTCGCGGACGACCAGGCGGGCATACTGGTTCTCCACCCCCCAGCGCCCCTCTTCCAGGGCTTTCAGGGTCATAAAGATCCCTTGTAGAAGATCCAGGGGCTCGAAGCCGGTGACGACGATCGGGACCTGATACTTCTCGGCGATCGGCTCGTACTCCCAGTACCCCATGATGGCGCAGACGTGACCGGCGGCGAGAAAGCCCTGGACCTGGTTGTCGGGGCTGCTCAGCAGCGTCTCCATCGCCGGGGGCACCAGCACATGGGACGTGAGGATGGAGAAGTTGTCGACTCCCTGCTGCTGAGCCGCGTGGACCGCCATGGCGTTGGGCGGTGCGGTGGTCTCAAAGCCGACGGCAAAGAAGACCACCTGCCGGTCGGGGTTCTGCTCGGCCAGCTTCACCGAGTCGAGCGGCGAGTAGACCATGCGCACATCGGCACCTTCGGATTTCGCACTCAACAGGTCGGTCTTCGAGCCGGGTACGCGTAGCATGTCGCCAAAGGAAGTAAAGATGATCTCCGGCCGGCGGGCGATGGCGATGGCCCTGTCGATGAGCTCGAGCGGTGTGACACAAACCGGGCAGCCGGGACCGTGGACCAGCGTCACCAGCTCGGGCAGCATGCGGTCGATCCCCGATTTGATCAGCGTGTGCGTCTGACCACCACACACCTCCATGAGATTCCACTCTCGGGTGACGGTGCCCTTGATGGCCTGGACGAACTTTTGAGCTTCGGCTTCAGCGCGGTACTCGTCGACGTATCTCATCCGTCTGCCTCTTGCTCGGTGTCGCCGGGCTGGGGCACGTCGAGCTCCTGGAGCTCGCCGATTTCCTGCAGATACTCGAAGACCTTGTGGGCCTCCTCCTCGTCGATCTTGCTGATGGCAAAGCCCACGTGCACAACCACGAAGTCGCCCACCTCCACATCAGGCGTGTAAGCCAGGCAGACCTCTTTGACGATGCCGCCAAAGCTCACTCGCCCCATGGTCATACCGAGGGGATCCTCCTGGGTTTCAATGACCTTTCCGGGAACGCCAAGACACATTACGAACCCCCCTCTTCAAGACTTTCCGTCGTGGCTCGCCAGCCGCGCTGTGGCAACGGCGATCTGCCCCAGGCTGATGCCGCCGTCGTTGGCCGGCACCTGCCGATGCACGAGTACGTCGAGGCCGGATTCTCGCAGGCGATGCGCCGCCCGCTCGGTGAGCAATCGGTTCTGGAAACAACCCCCGGTGAGTACGACTCGCGGCTCGCCGACCTCCTGGGCGACGGCCACGATGGCCTCGACCAGGGTGTTGTGAAACCTGGCGCCAATGATACCGGCATCGATGCCCCGCTGCGAGTCCTCGATCACTTCGCGGATCAGCGGCTCCCAGTCGAGCTCCAATATCTCGCCACCGTCGGCCACCGACCGAACCTCGATGGGATAGGTGCCGTTCTCAGCCTCGGAAGCAATGAACTCCAGGGCCATGGCCGCCTGGCCCTCGAAGGAGACGCTCTGCCGAACATCGACGAGGGCTGCCACCGCGTCAAAGAGGCGACCGGCACTGGTAGTTTGAGGCGAGCGAACGCCTTTGGCGAGCATGCTGCCCAACAATCGGCGGTCACCGGTGGAGATCGCCCGCACCGGAGCCAGATCTTCGCGATCGAGGACCTCCTCGCCCCACATCTCCCACAGAAGGGCCAACGCGACACGCCGGGGCTCTTTGACAGCAGCGTCGCCACCGGGGAGTGAGAAGGGGCGCAAGCGGGCAACCCTGGTGAAGTCGCAGGTGTCGCCCAAAAGAAACTCGCCGCCCCAGACCGTACCGTCGGTGCCATAGCCGGTGCCATCCCAGGTGACCCCAAGGGCTCGGCCCTCGATATGGTGCTCGGCCAGGCAGGAGGCCAGGTGGGCGTGATGATGCTGCACCTCGACCGTCGGCTTGCCAGCCAGCAAGCTCTTCCACCCGGCCTCGTCACCCCCTATTGTCTCGAGAGCCCAGCGGGTCGATGGATAGTCGGGGTGAAGATCGTGAGCGACGGCAACGGGCTCGGCCTCATAGACCTCGAGAAAGTCGCGGATCACCGCTTCGAACGCCTCGAAGGCCTGTGGGGTCTCCATGTCCCCGATGTGCTGGCTCAAGAAGACCTTGTCGCCGACGCTCAGCGCTACGACATTCTTCAGATGCCCACCCACGGCCAAGATGACCGGCGCCGGCTCGGGGAGGACCAAGGGCATCGGTGCGAGACCCCGGGCCCGGCGGATCGGCTGGGCCTCACCCTCCATCAGATGGATCACACTGTCGTCCACATGCCTGTGGATGGGCCGGTCGTGCACGAGGAAGAGATCGGCGATCTCGGCCAGGCGCTCGAGGGCCTCCTGGTTGTCGATACAAATGGGCTCATCGCTCAGGTTGCCGCTGGTGGCCACAACCGGAAAGCAGAGCTTGCCGAGCAGTAGGTGATGGAGCGGTGTGTAGGGGAGCATGACGCCGAGATAGGGATTGCTCGGTGCGATCTCGTCGGCCACCTTCGCGTCGTCGAGACGAGGCATCAGGACGATGGGCGACTCAGCCGAGACCAGCAGCGCTTCGGCGTCGGGGCTGACGCGGCAGATCTGCCGCACCTGATCCAGATCTCGTGCCATCAGCGCCAGCGGTTTTTCATAACGCCCTTTGCGCTTGCGCAGGCGACCAACTGCCCCGTCGTCGCGGGCATCCACCATCAGGTGGAAGCCACCCAGACCCTTGGCTGCCAGAATCTCGCCGCGACGCAGGCCCTCGGCGGCCTGAAGCAGGGCATCTCTGCCTTGGGCCGTCTCCTGGCCATTCGGGTCCCAGAGCTGGAGCTGAGGACCGCATACCGGGCACGCATTGGGCTGGGCGTGAAAACGGCGGTCGAGCGGTTCCTCATACTCACGATTGCAGTCAGGGCACATTACGAAGCCCTGCATGGTGGTGTTGGGACGGTCGTAGGGTAGAGCCCGGATGATGGTGAACCGCGGACCGCAGTTGGTGCAGTTGGTGAAAGGGTAGCCAAAGCGGCGGTCTTGCGGATCGAGCACCTCGGCGAGACAGTCGTCGCAGGTGGCGACATCGGGGAGCATGACAACCGACTTGGTGCCGCTCTCTTCGCTGTGACGGATAGAGAACTCGTCAAACCCTTCGAGCTCGAGCCAGTCGCTCTCGACCGAAAGGAGCACGGCGCGTGGCGGTTTCTCGGTCTGCAGCCGTTCGAGAAACGACTCCAGCACCGGCGCCGGACCCTCGGCCTCGATGGAAACACCACGGCTGTCGTTGAGGACCCAACCGGTCAGTCCCAGCTCGTGGGCGAGGCGATAGACAAATGGCCGGAAACCGACGCCTTGGACGGCGCCACGAATTTCCACCCGCACCCGCTTGCCTTCTCGACTCATCCCGAGCTCTGAGTCTACTATCGGATCAGAGTCAGAGAGGTCGTGTCAGTGTTCAGGGTGCGGCACGATCTTCAGCAGTGCCTCTCGCCGCGAGCTGTCCTCGAGATCGTCAGGGGTCTCGCCAGTGAACTTGGCGAAGAGCTCCTCTGCGCATTTCTCCGCCACCTCGATGGCCATCTCCATATCCAGAAACCTGTCCATCGGCGATTCGACATTCCCGACGAAGAATCGTCCCAACCCCGATACTTCATCGAGTCTCATCCCCTGATCTCCTGGCACGCTCGCTCCATCCTCTTTGGGGATGAAAACCTGATTCAACATCCAGGGCGTCACCAGACAGAAGGTGAACACCTCGTCGGTCTCACGCAGTCCGACCACGCGAACCGAAAGAGCCTGATTGACGATCGGCAGACCCGAGAAGCGTTCTCTGTAGATCGCTGAGTAGAATTCCTCGAATACCTGTCCAACCTCTTCAACGTCTTTGAATTTCATGAATCCTTCTCCCTCGGCTCGACTCCCAGCGCCCGGAGCTCATCCAGGACCCTCTGTATCAGCTCCGGAATGTGGCTCTCGATGGTGAGCTCGGTGCCATAGGTAGCGATATCTCCCGGTTGAATCCCGATTATGACGGTGGGCGGTCTTTTTTCCAGAATGTCAGCCATCTTGAGGACATCGATGATGTCGATCTCATGACTCGAGACCGGCCTCCTCAGGTGACTGGGGATGCTCTCGAAGTCCATTCTGACGATGGTGCCGGGTGCCTCATCGACCAGGACAGCGTCCACGATGATCAGGTAATCGGTCTCTTCGATGGGTGCAAGAAGACCCATCCCTCCCGTTCCGCCATCGTAGAGATCGACGTTCGGGGGAAAGGAAAAGTCACGCCTGAGGCGATCGATCACATGAACGCCGACCCCCTCGTCGGAGAGCAGAACGTTCCCTACGCCCAGAATGGTGATCTGGCGGTTGGGGGTCGTGCGTGTCAGCTCTTCTTGTACCGATAGCCTCCAACGATGGCGTCCAGGTTCCCAGTCTTGAACTTGACCGTCTTCCAGACTTGAAAGTATACGTGGACGATCACCCACACCACGATCAGCCACCACATGATGTGGTGAGCCGTGCGGACGTTCTGCAAACCCCCCAGCAAAACGACGATCCAGTCCGTCGTCAGATGGAGGAACTTCGGCCACCACCAGTCGGTGACATATGGAGCCGCATAGAGAGCGAAGCCGGTGGCCATCAAGAGAAGCGCCAGGACATGGAACGACAGGAAAGAGATGATGTCGATCGGGTCCTCGTACTCGTACTCGATGCGCTCTCCCTTGATTCGCCAGTAGTACTTGAGCTGGACCCAGAACTTCTTGAGATTCGTGGGTGTCGGCAGGAGATCTTTCCACGGGGCGTGGAAGGTGGAGAAGAAGATCAGATAGATACTCACAAAGATGGCGATGTCGAAGACGATGGCCGCCACAAAGTGGATGAATCTCATCTGAGCCATGAAGAAGGTGTCAACCGGCTCTCCTCCGGGGGAGATTGCAGATGGCGTGTGAGCGATGTAGTTCCCCGTGACCAACAGCACCAGGACGCTGAGAAAGACGGTCCAGTGAACGATCCGCACCGTACCCGTCCAGACATATTTGATATTGGTGTCTTGCATGGCGTTCGGGTCCTAGAAGCCGGAGCGGGTCTTGAACTTGAGAACTCGGTTTGACTTGGGTTCAATCACGTGAACCCCGCAGCCGAGTCACGGATCGTACGAATGCACGATTCGCATAATCTCGAGTGGCTGTTCGGGATCCTCCACTGGACAGCCGACAAGGGCTTCCTCCACGGGACCTCGAACACCGTTGTCGTCTCTGGGTGAAAAGTTCCACGTGGATGGGGAGACGACCTGATAATTCTGCAGCTTGCCGCCTTCGATCTGATTCCAGTGTGCCAGGGCTCCCCTGGGTGCCTCCCACATTCCCCTGCCACGCGCCGAATCCGGAACCGGGGCGTCGACACACAGAGCGGTTTGGCCGTTCCTGAAATTGGCGATGAGCTCCGTGGTCCAGTCGACCATGGCGTCGGCGATGAGCTTGCACTCGAGAGCTCTGGCCGCGACCCGGCCCAACGTAGACAGCAGCACCTCGGGGTGTCCGCCAACACCAAGAGCACTCAAGGTGCCATCGATGAGCTTCTTGACTTTCTCGTCGCCGGAAAGATATGCCACCAACATACGTGAGAGCGGACCGACCTCCATCGCCTGGTCATTCAAGCGGGGAGACTTGCACCAGCTGTACTTGGCGTCGGTATCAAGCGTCGAGTACTCAGGTTCGGTGACGCCGTCGGCTGGATTCAGGGGGCCGGCACCATCTGCATACCAGCTGTGGTTGATGTGCTCAGCCACCGCCTCGGCGTCCGGCTCTTCGACGGCCAGGTTGCCGGCGAAGACGGCCCCCTGAGGCAGAAGACGCTTACTTGGATCCCAGCTGGCATCTTCGAACACACCCCACGCAAGGTAGTTGGTGTGGCTCTTCCCGATCGCGGCCCAATCCAGATAGTGCGGCGCGACCGCGAGAACATCCGGAATGTAGACATCATCGACCCAACGCTGGAGCTCCTTGGCTCGGAAAAGCGCATCGCCCAGCATGTTGGCGTCAGGTGTAACGGTGACACCTCCTGGTACGCACGTCATCATGTGGGGGAACTTGCCTCCAAACAGAGCCAGGAGCTGAGAGGCCTTGGCCTGCATCTCGATGGCATCCAGGTAATGGGCCACCGCCAGCAGATTCAGCTCAGGAGGAAGCTTGTAAGCAGGGTGACCCCAGTAGGCGTTGGCAAAGGGCCCGAGCTGACCGCTATCGACAAAGGCTTGAAGCTTGGCCTGGACCCTCTTGAGAGATGCCTCTTTGGGTTGTGCCTGCAACGCGCTGACGATGTCCACATAGTCCAGCGCATGCAGATGGTAGAAGGCGAGGATGTGAGAGTGAACGAACTGAGCGCCTTCGATGATGTTGCGAATCAGGCGGGCGTTGTCCGGTACCGTGACGTCGAAAGCGTCTTCGAGGCCGTAGGTGGCGCAATGGCCATGGGAGATGGGACAGACACCGCAGATTCTCTGCGACAGATAGTAGGCGTCCGAGGGCTCACGTCCTTTCAGAACGATCTCCATACCGCGGAAGAGAGGACTGGTGCTCCAGGCGTCCTTGACCTTGCCGTCTTCGACTTCCACTTCGATACGCAGGTGTCCCTCAAGGCGTGTAAAGGGATCAATAACGACTCTTTGCGCCATGATTATTCGCCTCCCTCCTTCTTCTCTTTGGGCTCAGGTGGTTCGGGTGTTTTTGGGGGCTTGGCTGGCTGCGGTTTCGCTGTTGACTTCTTCCGAGCGGTCCAGAGTGCGTGCACACCGACAGCTCCAGCCGCGGCGCCCGCCAATGTCCAGCCGATTCGATCGGCCGTCGTCTCCACACCCTTGAAGCCGGGCATCTTGACGCCGGGCAGGCGTGCGAGGAAAGGAGAGCCCCTATCCGCCCACCTCTCCTGGGCGCACCCAATGCACGGTGCACCCGCCCCGATGCACCAGCTGGTCTTGTCATTCCAGCGTTCCAGGGGGCAGGCAGCGTATGTCTCAGGACCTTTGCAGCCCATCTTGTACAGACAGAATTGTTTCTGGGCCTCTTCGGAGCCGAACTCTTCCACGAATTGTCCCGCGTCAAAGTGGGCGCGTCGCTCACAGATGTCGTGCACCCTCAGCCCGTAGAGGAATTTCGGTCGACGTTTGCTGTCCAGATCAGGGAGTCTTCCCAGCAGCAGGTAATTCACCACTGTCGCCGTGATCCACTTGGGGTGGACCGGACAACAGGGGAGGTTGACGAATTTCTTGGCGCTGATTCCGGTTGCCTGCTGGGTTCCGGTGGCTCCGGTCGGATTGGGATCGCAGCCGACCCAACCGCCGTCGAACGAGCAGCTACCCACGTTGATTACCGCGGCAGCGTCCGCACAGACCTCTCGAGCGATCTCGACTCCCGTCTTGCCAGCGATCCGGAGGTAGTTACCATCTGCGCCGGTCAGGCTCGCGCCTTCGACAGCGACCAGGTACTGTCCTTTGTACTGCTCCATGGTGGCGTAGCGCAGCTCTTCCGCTTGCTTGCCGGCTGCCGCCATGATCGTTTCCTGATAATCCACCGAGAGAATGTCGAGGATTACCTCGTCGGCTGACGGATAGAAGCCCTGCAGGAAGGACTCCGTGCAGCCGGTGCAGGATCCTAAATGGAGCCAAATCAAGGGTGGGCGGGCCTTCGCCTCCAAAACCGCGTTGGCGATCTCGGGGATGGCAAGTTTAGAGAGGCCCAGCATGGCGGCAATGGTGCCGCAATGCTCGAGAAGCTCTCGTCGAGAGAGCTCGTGCTGGGCGAATTTCAGTGGAAGGTTTGCCGATCCAGCCATAAATCCCTCCTTGGCTCGCTCATGTGCAGGGAGCCGGGTGTATCGATGGATGAAGAAGCGACAGCAGCCATCCTGCGCAAGCCCCGGGGGCACCTCTCGCTCATCTGTAACGGACGCTCCGACATGTTTTCCAATCGCAGTCGATCTGGCCACACCCTCAGGGGTGGTTTAAAGCAAATCGAGAGGTAGGCCTCGAGCCACCCGCTTGGGTAGTGATGCACACCGGGCGGGACTAGGAGTCGTAGTGCCGTAGGGAACGGACCTGTGACCTCCCGAGAGGGTTTTGGAGCAACTCTTACAAGCCGGGTGGGGCGTCTGT
>Ga0255052_10000691_pt1 | contig 26745 bp, 24 predicted proteins | sample JV7_2_21_MG_FD_188632 | JGI IMG/M metagenome (GOLD analysis project Ga0255052, IMG submission 188632) | Seawater microbial communities from Jervis Inlet, British Columbia, Canada - JV7_2_21 | ecosystem: Environmental > Aquatic > Marine > Inlet | place: Canada: British Columbia | collected...
TGAATTCGATTGAGCAGATACTTGTTTTTAGCGGCCGTCATTTCATCGCCGCCCCTCGCCTTCCGCGCCTTTGCGCTGATCTCTTCCGCGATCGACGTTACCGTACGAGCATGTGCATCTTTAATGATGACAGACGTCACGCCCTCGCCACCCATCGCCACCGGAACCATGACATCCAGTCTTTCCCGACCGACCACACCGCCGCGACGAATAAAACAATTGAATTCCGGCACATCGAACGCAACGACTCTTGCGAGAACTACCACCGCCAGGTGCACCATTGTGATCTTGTCGCCGGCCTCACGCCTTTCCTGCATGAAACGCCTGGCATCTGTCACGTCGATTTCCAGCGTACCGTAGACCCTGGAGTCTGTCGGCGTTGTATAAATGGCGGCGGAAGTCACTCGCCATGGAGTGTTAAACTTGTCCATCTGGCAAAGCATAGCGATTTGCGGCCTAAAGCAAAACCAGGTTCATTTGATTAATCCGGGGACCAACCATGAATAATAACGATCCTGTACTCCTTAACCGGCGCAGAATTCTCGCCGCTGCATTGGCAGGTGGTGGAACTGCCGCCCTTTCCGCATGCACGCCAGCTGACGAAACGGAGGGCGTCGACCGAGATAGCCTGTGGGCGGGATACGACGAGCGAATCACCGAACGTACGCTCGCCGAAGCGGAGAAACTATTTGGATTGCAGTTCTCAGAGGCTGAACGTCAACAGATCCTCGGCGGTGCGGTAGAAGAAGGCGATGAGGGTTTTTTCGCTCAACAGACCGAGTCTCTTGCGAAACGTCGAGCGCAGGACATCCCAATGAGTTTACAACCGGCGACGAGTTTCGATCCAAGACTGCCCGGCATACGTTATGCCGACCAGGCGAATGCGCTCACTATGTACCCCGAAGAAATTGCCGCCATTCCCGACGACGCGGAAAGCATTGCTTTCGCCTCCGTCAAAGAGCAGGCCCGCTGGATGACTACGGGCCAGATATCGAGTCGCGTGCTGGCGGACATCTACCTCGAACGAATTGAACGCCACGGCGCTTTGCTCGAATGTTTCGTCACCGTAACGGCCGACCTGGCACGCGAACAAGCCGACCAGGCTGATCGTGAACGTGCTACGGGCCAGGTTCGCGGACCATTGCACGGCATCCCCTATGGCGTTAAGGATCTACTTGACACCGCGAACATCAGGACGACCTGGGGTGCAGAGCCGTACAAAGAACGCGTTGCCGAGAGCGACGGAGCCGTTGTCAGGCGTTTGCGTGACGCCGGGGCTGTCATGCTCGGAAAGACCACCCTCGGTGCACTTGCCTGGGGAGACGTCTGGTTTGGTGGCGAAACCCGGAACCCGTGGAATCCGAAAGAAGGTGCATCAGGTTCCTCTGCAGGATCAGGATCGGCGACGGCAGCAGGTCTTTGCTCATTCGGCATTGGAACCGAAACTCTTGGTTCGATTGTGTCTCCATCCGACCGAAATGGACTGGCCGGGCTACGCCCAACTTTTGGACGTGTCTCCCGAGTTGGGGCAATGACCCTTTGCTGGTCGCTCGACAAGATCGGTCCAATGTGTCGCTACACCGAAGATACAGCCATGGTCCTCAGCGTCCTGAACGGCTACGACGAATTTGACTCGGGTTCCATTGACAAGGGTTTCGCGTACGACGGTCGGCAGTCAATTAACGATCTAACGATTGGCTATGACCCGGGTTGGTTCGAAGGAGAAAACGTCAAAGCAACGGACCTGGCTGCGCTTGAAGCGATAAGGAATATTGGTGCGACGATTCAGGAAATTCATTTGCCGGAGCTGCCAGTCAACGAAATCATGGGTGCCTTGAACGTCGAATCTGCTGCAGCATTCGAGGAACTGACGCTTTCGAATCGCGACGATCTTTTACGACGACAGATCGATAACGCATGGCCGAACAGTTTCCGGCAGTCCCGTTACTTTTCTGCCGTTGATTTCATGCAGGGAGAAAGGCTCCGCAGAAAAGTGATGCAGGATACGCATGAATTCTTTTCGCAAGTTGACGTCATTTTCGGCCCGAGCTTCGGTACTCCAATGCTCAGCCTGACAAATTTCACTGGGCAGCCTTGTCTTACGATGCGCGCGGGTTTTGAGGAAATCACTCCACGATCCTTGTTCGAACACGCGGAGAATGATACCGACGAAACACTCCATCGAATTCCTCGCTCGGTCACTTTGTGGAGCAACCTGTTTGAGGAAGGCAAATTAATCACTGTCGGGCGTGCGCTCGAAGTCGCGCTCGGAGTTGCTGAGGAAAGACCTGAACTCAGCTAGAAAACGACGAGCTTCGCAAAGATCATAACGATCGGTAAACCAATCAGCGTGCGCAATATGAAAACAGTCAATAAATGCCAGAACTTTAGCGGTATCTCACATTTGATCATCAGTATGCCGATTTCTGACATGTAGATAAGTTGCGTTACTGACATCACACCGACTACAAATCGAGTGAGGTCCGATTCGATCCCCGCTCCGAGCAACGCCGGGAGGAACATGTCGAGAAACCCGGCTATCAAGGCTGGCGCCGCCGCCGCCGCTTCCGGCAATCCCGCCATTGTCAGCAGTGGCACGAACGGGGACGTAATGATCTGCAGCACACTAGTCTCGTTCGCCAGCATTAATCCAGCACCACCAACAACGATTACGGCAGGCACCAGTCCGAACCAGATATCCAGAATATGTCCGGCGGCAGTCCGAAATTGCTGTTTCAGCGGTGCGGCAATTGATGCCCGCTTGGCGGCCAGCGCGACAGCTTCGCGAATAAGCGAGCCGTTCCCTCTCGCACGCTGTTCACGTAGCGGGTGAAGTTTGTCGAAGGGTTTGTCTTCGAATCGGGACAACGGTGGAATCCGCGGCATGATCATCGCCGTAAGAACGCCGGTAATCAAGACCGCGATGTAATACTCTGGAAATCGATCGCCCACTCCAACCGTTTTGGCAACGAGCAAGGCAAACGGCACCGACACGACAGAGAAATTTGTGGCAATTACCGCTGCTTCCCTGCTCGTGTAGTGGCCAGAAACATACTGTTGAATCGTTATGAGCACGCCAACCGGTGCGGACGACATCCAGGAGGCAAGCGCATCAATTGCTGAGCGCCCAGGCAACGTAAACAAGCGCCTGAAAATTCTTTTCAACAATGTTCCGACGAACTCCATCAGCCCATAGTCCGTGAGAAAAGGCATTAGCAGGCCCGCGAACAGAAAGATCGGAACGATGTTGACAGCCAGGTCATGCATCACCGTGCCGCCGTTGTCATACTTCCAGAATACTTCGGGGCCGATCTGGAACATTGTCATCGTGCCCATGATCAGTCCGAGCACTCGCAGGACCACCCACACCGGTGCAACCCGGAAAAGACGGGCGAACAACGAGTCATCGCTCAAACTTTTATGGCCAGGAGTTAAGGCGTACAAAGTGCCGATTGCACTAATGCACAGCAGCACGAAGACGACCCAGGGCATGCCCGCACCGACCAGGTCGCGGCCTGTGTCGGAAATCAGGCCCATCAGAATGGTCCAGTTCCCGTCCACTTTGACAGGGGTAAGGAATGTCAGGATGCCCAGCAGGGACGGCAATGCGAACTTAACGATAGCTGCGCCATCAGGTGGTGGCGCGTCTCCAGCGCCGGTGACGATTTCTGGTTCGCCACCAAGGTCGTGCGGTGTGTCGCTCATGCGGCTTCTTATACTCTCAGGTACACTGCCGTTGCAAAATAGCAGCTTGAGAACAGCTTGTTAATAAGAACATCCTCACCCCAGGGGCTCCGTCATGCCACGAAATTTGCGCTATTTCCTTTCACTCACCGCCATCACGATGTCGTTGTTGTCGGCTACATCGTCGTCGCAGGAAGAGCGGCTTGAGCTGGACTGGGTTTTCAGTGAAGAGGGCAAGGCAGCGATGTCCCTGCCCCGCTACACCTGGATCGATTCCGGTGTGGTCGCCTTGTATGACACGAGACGCCCTAAAACCGTGAGAACGATTGAAACGGTAAGCGTTGGCGGTGGGCAAAGACGGGATCTGGTCGATGCAGAAAAAGCGATAGCGAGCATGACCGAGGTCCTGGAACCCGAAGAACCATACGAGGAACTCGGATGGCCGAGCGCGTTTGACCCATCGGGACGCTGGGCGCTTTATCAAAAATTTGAAGACATCGTACTTCTCGATACTCAGTCGTCGAAAGTGGTTCCGGTAGCAGTCACTGACGCGGAGGAATCGTCGGGGCGCTTCTCGCCGGATGGCAAGTGGCTCGCATTTGTAAGAGACAACGATATCTATGCCTGGAACATCGATGAACGCGAAGAGAAGCGACTGACGACGGACGGGACCGATACGCTGCTGAATGGAACGGTGTCCTGGGTTTATTGGGAAGAACTGCTGAACCGGGCTGACAGAGGTTACACCTGGGCACCGGATTCAAGTGCGATTGCGTACCTGCAATCAGATGAATCCGGCGTCGGTGAAATGCACTACGTGGATTTCGAGCCGTACCTGCCTCGCCTCATCAAGCAGCGCCATCCGAAACCCGGTGAGGCCAACCCGCGTGTACGAGCCGGTGTTGTGCAGCTGGACAACGCCAAGACAACCTGGATGGATCTCGGTTCCTATCCCTACGAGTACCTGGCCAGAATTAAATGGCTCCCGGACAGCACGAAAGTGGCCATTCAGACGCTAAACAGGCCGCAGACTGCACTGGACATGTTCATCGTCGATGCAACCTCCGGACACGCCGATCACCTGATGCGCGAGATGAATGCGGGCTGGGTCAATGTGCACGACGACCTGTACTTTCTCGAGGACGGCGAACACTTCATCTGGCAATCGGAACGTGACGGGTACGCGCATCTCTATATGTTCAACATGAATGGCGAACTGTCACACCAGATCACGAAGGGAGAGTGGGCGCTGCGTGCGTCAGGTGGCACGCCCGGCATGGGTCAATCCGTGAGCTATGTAGACGAAGAAGCGGGGTTGATTTACTTCACCGCACTCGAAAAAGCGACTACCGAAAGGCATCTCTATCGAATCGGTTTTGACGGCAGCAATATGGAGCGCGTCACTGACGCAGATGGTGCTCACGCGATTCGGTTCAATCCCCGCGGCACGCATTATCTCGATTCCTCATCCGCGCTCGCCCGGCCGCCGTCGCTTGCACTACACAGCACGGATAACGAGCAGGTGGCGATGATCGCTGATGCAGGCTACGAAATACCGAATCGATTTGACCTTCAGGGCTGGGAAATGTTCTCGATCAACGCGCGTGACGGCTTCGAGATGCCAGCGATGATGCTGAAGCCACGCTTCTTTGATCCGGAGAAAACATATCCTGTTGTCACCTACGTTTATGGTGGGCCATCGGCGCCAACGGTCATCAACGCGTGGCAGGGCCGCGCCCGCGGCTACTATCATCAATTACTCGCTGACAGCGGCGTGATCGTCTTCTTTGTTGATAATCGTAGTGCCGCCGGCAAGAGCAAGATTGATGCGAACACGATTGTCAGACAGCTCTACGGCCCGGTCGAAATGAATGATCTACTGGACGGTGTAGCCTGGCTGAAGACACAACCTTATGTTGATCCTGACCGTGTTGGCGTGTGGGGCTGGAGCGGCGGCGGTTCAATGACCTTGCAGGCAATGACGAGTAGTGGCGAGTTCGCGGCCGGCGCCTCGGTTGCACCGGTGAGTGACTGGCGTTACTACGACACGATTTATACAGAACGCTACATGAAGCGGCCGCAGGACAACGAAGAAGGATATGACGCGTCATCGTATGCTCAGCGTGCAGCCGAGCTCCAGGGACGATTGCTGCTGGTGCACGGCACATACGATGACAACGTGCACCCCCAAAACTCCTGGGCCTTCAGTGACGGGCTTATTGAAGCCGGTATCACGTTCGACATGATGATCTACCCGATGCGCAAGCACGGCATCAGTGACGATGCGGCGCAATTGCACGTCTACAAGTCGATGTATGAATTCTGGCAACGAAACCTTGGTCTTGGTGACTAGGCGGCAAGCATTACCGACTTGCGACGAAGCGCGCTCGCGCTGAACCCACACGCGGCCAGCAAAGCGATGCACAGCAGTTGGGTAAAGGTCAGGTTGCCGAGAACCAACACGCTATCGGCCCGAATGAATTCGATGAAGAACCTCAGCACTACGTAGCCTGAGAACATCAGCACAGCTAACATTCCCGGCAAGTGGATTCTGTGTGAAGCCTGTTGCAGGAACGTGAGCCAGATGACCATTACAAACAGTGCATAGAGCTGGGTCGGATGAACCGGCAGTGAAGAAGTCGCATCGGCGCTGATCAAACCGAGCGAAACCTGTTGCCCCCAGGCGAGGCTTCCCGCTGGAAAACGGAACGCAATGGCCACCCAGTCACCTGTCAACCACGAAACCGTCTGGACCTGATGCCACACGGGCGGATCTGTCGTTGCGGCCAATTCCGGATATGGATGCGCGACGTCTCCCCAACAACATCCAGCCATGAAACAACCAGCCCGCAAGACGATCAGCCAAAGCACTGCCGGCAATGCGAGGACATCGAGCATGCGGCGAAACGAGATTTTCGCGGCGCGGGAGTAGAAATATAATAATGGAAACGCAAAGAGCAACAGACCAAACAGCCGAAACCGAACGTGGGTTTCCAGCAACCCGCCAGCCAGCTCCAGGTCACCAGGACTGACCAGCGTCAACGCCCTCCCACCGACAGTACTCACGATGAAAATCAAGGGAACGGCAAGATCAATATGCGACTCGTCGATCCCCATCGAAGTCGCTCGCCATCGCGCGTAGACCCAACAGGCCACCAGCGCCAGGACGAGCATCAGACCATACGAAGTTATCCAGACTTGATTACCAGGTTGCGGATACATCTCAATCGTAAGTGGACATCACTCCGGCCTCTTCAATCATTTCGGCAATGATGTCGTAGTCAGCCTGCAGCACTCTCTCCAGCACACCACCGAATACTTCATCCACGTAAAATTCGGGGTTATCGACGTTACGCCGAACGATCCGCTCCAGCTGAGATTGAATCATGTCTTCTTCGATTCCTTCAAACTCGTTTTTGACAAACTTCAATTCAAGATGATCAGGATCAATGAGTTCGGCCTTCGCCACCCACCAAATACCGCTCTCCATTCCCGTCTCGGAGTCCAACATTCCTTTGAACTCCATCGTGATGAAAGACCGGCCACTGATGCGTTTTCGCCAACCCTTGAACAGGGCCACGCCATTAGCCTGAAGCCGACCGGATTGAAGCAACTGCAGCGTTGTTAGTTCATCGTCAACGCTCTCATCAGTGTCATTCGATGGGATTGCCTCGAGATCTTCTTCATCATCATTCGTCTTCTCTGCGAGTTCGACCCAGCGAATCAACCATGTTCGCTTGTCATAGGGTTCAAATACCCATAACAAATCGTCTGAATTATCATCAGTTTGCAGCCAGATGCCTGACATGCCGGGGTCAATGCGACTTTTCTCCGGATCGCCGACCGGTGCTGGTAATTCCAGACAGCCCATGACACCGAGCAACGCCGGCAGGAAGAGCATTGTTGCCAGTAGCCCCAGCCCCGACCGTCGGCGCCGATGCTGCGATTCACCGCTGGCGAAGAAATCAACTGCGGATGACGCGACCGAAGTCCTTGAATCAGATACGCCCATGATTAACACTCTTCATGACAGCGGAAATTATAGATCATCCTACACTCCGTATTCGGGGCTGGCAGCAATATTCGACTTAAACATTAGAAATACTATCTAACTGCTTGATAAAACGAACTTTCTATCAAACTGGATATCCACCTGGCAATGATCAACCGATCAACGGAACCAGTTGCCCAATCCCTCTTCTAAGATTCAATAGCTGAGGCAGACGCTAGCAATGCATTAGAATCGGGTTTTTACGGAGCCAATCGAATGATCACGCGAATTTTGCCATTACCACTTTTGCTTTTTGCCCTCGTGACATTTGCGGCGGACAGCAGCCGACCGGCAAACTTCGACCACGAAGAAAGCGACAGGCGACTAGCAAACCTCATCAAATTTCCTGAAGAAGTCTCGGGAAAGGTATCTCTCGTGCTGAACTGTGTATCCCGAATCAAGCCCAGCGGAAAGATGGATGACACGGGTTGTTACACGGAAAACCAGTATGAACAGGCGTTCACCGGCATGGTTATCAAAGCAGCAAAGAAGGCGCGCATGACCCCAGCCATCTTTGAGGGCAAACCGGTTGAAATCTACCTGCAATTTCGCGTGCAATTTGTAGCTGAAGAAAAACAACAAAAAGAAAAACAGGAAGAGGAAGAGAACGAGAAAGAACCGCAGCAGGAGCAAGAGAAAGAGAAGGAGAAAGAGGAAAAGGAAGAGAAAAGAGAGCTAACTGTACGGCTGTACATGAATCCGGGCTACGAAGAAAATGTGCTCGAGTATGGTTTTGATCACATTGCAGGCCAGCGCGTGATTGGCAAGAATGAACCGTGGATGGACGCCTGCCCGAAACACGCGAGATATTCACTATGGGTACGTGCTTACCTGGGTGAAGATGGCCGGGCAGAGAGCCCCACCATTGAGTTCGGCAACGGCTTACGGCCCATTTCGTCCTGCCTGGACTCGATCAAACAGACGATCATTGACGGTCGATATACGCCGGCAATTGCGGATGGCATCGCCGTGCCTTCAACCTATATCGAAATTTTCTCCAACTGAACACGCGCAAGATTTATCAAGAATGTGACCCACCGCACTTAAGCCTCTCAGGTCCATCAGATACAGTAACGTGACTCAACCTGTGAGGCCTGGATCATGAAAAGCTTCCTTACGATTTCAATTGCCGCCTGTTCACTTTTCTTCGCAGCATTACCGGTGAATGCCACCGAAATCAGCGTTGATGTGCGGTTTAGCAGCCATGAAGCCGCCATCATTCGCGACTACTACCGGCAGAACCCCGTTGTCCAGAACAAAGGAAAGAAGCGCGCCAAATCACTGCCTCCCGGAATAGCGAAAAACCTTGCTCGTGGAAAAGCGCTTCCGCCAGGTATTGCCAAACAGGTACTTCCCGGCGTGCTGATCGGCACGCTGCCACCTCCGCGACATGGATTCGAGCGGATTATTCTTGATGGCAAAGTGCTGCTGGTCGAAATTGCGACCCAGGTTATTCACGACGTACTGGTCGACGTATTATTGAAGTAGGCTCTAATTGAGCGCCGTCACCGCCAGCGAGCAAGATTTTCAGCTTGCGGCTTATCGTCGGTTTTTCGTCAGCAGTATCGGCGTGACAGTCGCTATAGGTTTTCTTGTTCAGTAATGGAAAGGCTAATTATGGAGAATTGGTCAGTTCCGGCAATGCGAGTATTCCACTACCAGCAGCCATCATTAGTTGCAGGACGGCTTCCCGACCTCAGTCGGTAACATAGCCTCGATTCGCTCCATGACGTCCAATCTATGCACGAGGTCATGAATATAGTCGAGGTTGTCCGTTTCAAGTACTAACACCTCGCTCATGTCATAGGATTCGATCCAGCGCTCATAGAGCCGTTCCAGGCGCTTGAGATAGGCGAGTGGAACATCCTGCTCCATTTCCCTGCCCCGGAGCTTTATTCGTTTTCTGAGCGTGCGCATCGAGCAGCGGAGATAGATCATCAGATCCGGTGGCTGAATTGCGTCCAGGATGGACTGATAAAACGCCCGGTACGTTTCCCAGTCCCTGCTATCGATGCTTTTCATCTCATGCAGTGCCGTTGCAAATATTTCCGCGTCTTCGAAAATGGTTCGATCGAGCACAACCAGACCGGGCATTCGATCCAGCTCCTGGTGGATACGAAACTTGTTGCTCAGAAAATAAAGTTGAGAATGAAACGCCCAGCGCCCCATATCCTTGTAGAAATCCGGCAGGTAGGGATTGTCTTCGCTGGGCTCATAATAAGGCGAGATGCCATAGGTACGGCTCAAGAATTCAACAAGTGTGGACTTGCCGACACCTATGTTTCCTGCAATCGCGATTGCCTTACGCACAATGGCAATTCACTCGACACATTACGTTTCTTAATTTACGTCGTAAACGATTGTACCGCCGACGATGGTCTTTTGAACGGTGACGTCCTTGATGTCATCCGGATTCATCGTCAACAGATTGTCAGAAAGGACCACAAAGTCAGCGAGTTTGCCGACGGTAATAGAGCCCTTCATATTTTCTTCGTAACCGGCGTAGGCTGTATTCAGTGTGTATGCCTGAATGGCCTCTTCAACAGATAATTTTTCTTGGGGAAACCATCCACCTTCGGGCTGACCGGAAAGTGTCTTGCGAGTCACAGCTGCGTACAGTCCGAGCATTGGATTCAGGTAGTAACGCGATGCGTTGGTGCCGGGCGAGTCCGAGCCGAAGCTGACCACTGCACCAGAGTCCCACAATCGTCGGAATGCATACGCACCACGTGAACGATCGCGCCCAATGCGCTCTTCCATCCACCGCATGTCATCTGATGTATGAAATGGCTGCACTTCTGCAATGATATTCATTTCACCGCCGCGTTTGATGTCACGATCGGTCATCACCTGGGCATGCACGAGGCGAAAACGACGATCTTTTTCGCCATTCTTCGCGATGATGCGTTCCAGCATATCCATCAGGTAGCCGTTGGCTTCATCGCCAATCGCATGCACTGTCAATTGAATGTTCGCCGCATCGGCTTCAATCGCCAATCGCTCCAGCCGACTCTGCATGTCCTCCGGATTGTTCGGACTGCGTTCGAACGGGAACATGATGTCGCGCCAGATGCCACGGCTCGATGGGTTGTGCGTATATGGCTCGTAGAACCGTGCGGAGCTGTTTCCCATGATCCCGTCTATCCACGCCTTGGTCGCGCCGAAACGTATCCAGTCATCGCCAAATCCGATCTTGATACCGAGATCAGCCATCGACTCCCAACGATCGAGCGGCGGCCGGTAACGGGCACGCGCTGTCATTTCACCCTTGTCACGCATTTCACGGTATATGTCGACATAGATGGGATTGGAAGTAATGTCGCAGTAGCTCGTTACACCGACACTCGCCATCTTGCTCCACGTTTCTTTCGTTTCAGCGATTCTCTGTGAGCGAGATGGCGCTGGAACCAGGTCACGAAACAAAGTTCGCACGTTGTCTCGCACGAGTACGGTCGATTCCACGGCGCCGGTCACCGGGTTGAACAACGCACCTGTGGGCTCACCGTCACTGTCTCGTTCTACAGCGACACCTTCAGGATCCGGCATACCTTTCTGAATGCCCGCCAGCTCAAGTGCGGCGCCATTAGCCATGTACACCTTGCGATCGAATCGGCGCACGAGGACCGGACGATCTCCCGTGATCCCATCAATCATGCCTCTGTTTGGCAGGAAGAAATTGCCATAGAGGTCATCCGGATTAACTTCGCGACCGGCCTGGGCCACGTCACCCTCAGCCCAGGTCTCGTAGGCTGACCAGTCACCGCCAACGATCCAGGTTCCCGGCGCATAGCGATCATGCACGTCGCGGATCCTGGCAACAAATGACGCCTCCTCAGATACGTCGAGCAGATTCAGGCCATAGAGCAGGCGACCGGTTCCTTCAAAGTGAACATGGTTGTCGTAGAAGCCCGGCGTCACGAAAGCGCCGGCAAGATCCACAACCTCCGTGCCGGAACCGATGTGCGCCCTTACGCCTTCATCAGAGCCAACATAGATGATCCTGCCGTTGCGCGCGGCGATTGCCTGCGCGCGAGGATTGCCGTCATCAACCGTCCAGATAACTCCGTTCCGTACGACGAAATCGGCGTCCTGCGCAATTGCGGTGCCAAAGAGAGCCGCGAGAGATGCCAGCCCAATGCTGATCTTGGAGAGTGTCTTCATTGAATATCACCATTCCAGGCCGGTGGCCTGTCTGAAATGTCATAAAATCTGGTCAATTCTACGGCTGGGCGTGTGAACTGCAACGGTTGCTGCTGATAAGACCTACTTGAGCGGGTAGCCTTCGTCACTTGGCAATTTTCCATCGACCCTGACGACCTTGACCGCATCGGAAACCTGGTCTGCACGGATGAACGAAATAGATCCGGGTATCGCTACGACGAGATCACGTGTCATATCAGTGCTGAAAACGATTTTCGGACCGCGCGGCACTTCGGCGCGAAACATTTTTGCAATCCAGTATTGCCTGAACTGTGCTTCATCCATCTGGTAGATCGTGTTCAGGACGTAATCACGCTCATCGGACTGCGGGGCTCTGATCAGCAGGATAATGCGAGCTCGATTAGACCAGAATTGCTGATTCGCGAGAAAGATGTTGCGCAATTCGCTCATGCTAAGGTTGCTGACTGCCGTGTCTTTGTGCACAACAATCGCAATGCCGCCGTACTCCTCAATAGTCCCCTCAGCGCTGACCATCCCGGGCACGACAGCGAGAACAGCGAACGTCGCGAGCACTGCCCGTCGGGAGATCCCGTTTAGAATATTGAAGCAGATGTTCATTGATTCAGTCAGCCTAAAGCTTGGTGAGCACAAAAGACAGCTGCACACGGAAGTTATTTTCTCTGCCAGCATTATCGAATTCTTCATTTCGATACTCAAATTTCATCGCGGCATAGGGATTGAAATCCCAGCGCACGCCGAGAATTCTCGCATCGTAATCAAGTGCCTGGTCGAACAGCAGCGGATCTGTATTATCAACGTCTGTATCTTCAAACCGCGCATACGGTTTCCACATGTTCCTGTCGCCCTTCAGGCGATAGCCGAATTGCGCATACCAGGCACTCACATCGCCCGAATCACTGCTGTCCACCACCGATTCATGATCGGAAAACAGGTACTCAAGAATGATTTCGGGTGATTCCCGAGTCCAGGCAGCAAAAGCGGACACTGTGCTTTCCTTGACCGGAGGTCGATCGCCAGGGGTCACCTCGTCACTGTAAAAACCAATTCCGGCCGCCAGTCCGTAAGACCCGTCGGGAGCAATCTGTAACTGTGCCATCCACGCCTTGTCACCGTTGATATCGCCGGCGTCCCCCGCACGGCCAATATTTGCATGGCGACCGTTGCCAAAGCCCGCCCTGTAAGACAAACCAAGGCTGTTGTTCTGAAAAGTGCCTTCCGCCAACACGCCGACGAAGTGAATTGGCAGGATTTTTGAGCCAAATTTCACCATTTCCGGCCGACTGATCGTCGTTTGCAGCCAGGCCCCATGGTGAAACGCGGAATTCCAGTAGCCAATTGGCGTGTGGTAGCGCCCCGCGGAAACCTTCAATTGATCGGAAAAATCGTATTTCACGATCATCCGTTCGACTTCCATTGAATACTCCGAATCCTTACCGGTCGCGCTGACCTCAGCGAATACCCCAAGTGAATCACCCAGGTATGCACTCAGGTGTGCAACAGCCTGACCAATGACGAATCCATCATTATTATTTCCATCGCGAGAAATGTAGCTTATATCGCCGAACCCCATGAAGTTGAATTCAGGCCCGGCCGTCCCCGTCCCGGACGAAATAATCTCCTCATAGTCCTGCGCATTGACTGCAGGCACAGCGACATTCAATGTGCCAAGCAGAACAAGGCTTGCTTTCAGGATGCGATTATTCATTTTTATTATTTTAGGGCCCTGTTTACATGCGGAAAGCATGTTACAACCTTTTTCGGCGAACAACCACGCTAATATTGTACACTTGGAAAAAATTAATTAATGACGTCAGCATCAGGCAAGCGAATCTGAATGGCCAAGAATAATAATGCAGCCGAGTGGTTACCCAGGGTTCTTTTCGAGTCATTTCTGATCACGATCAGCATTCTGGTCGCGCTCGCGCTGGACGAATGGCGTGAGAATCGGGAGGATGCCGAGACGGCCCAGCAGGCGTTGTCGAATTTCGTCAGTGAAATTCAACAGAATCGGGCACGTATCGATGACGCCGCTCCCTTCAACCTCGGCCTGCTGAATGTCCTGCGCAATCGTTATGAAGAAGATGACATTGCGTCTGTCGATGATTTCGTCAATATGGTCGAAAGCTATTCACCGGTCGATCTGCAGACCACCGCCTGGGAAACTGCGCTTGCGACAGGCTCGCTGGCAAAAATGGAGTACAACCTCGTTTCCGCCCTGTCGCTGACCTACTCACTGCAGAATCGGTACGAGATCGCGACCCGATCCGGCATGGCAGACCTGACCAGTGTGCAAAACCTCTCAGACGGGCGGCTTGAGCTTGCGGTTTACAACTCGATTCGATACCTGACGGACATCAGTGACATGGAATCGGAGCTGAGCATAATCTACAGCGAGGCCGAAGCAGTTATTGGCAGCGCCGTCTCCGACTAGGACTAGGACGGCGGCCTGACCTGACAGACAGTAAAATTTCCGGTCAAACGCTACTCGTCTTCGTCGACAGTCCAGTCGCAACCGTCACATTCCGCAGAAATATCATTGTCTGCGAGCACGGCGAATATCAGGTTTTTCCACGTCTCGTTCGGCTGCCAAATAGTATTCATATCCGCTTTAGCAGCAGCGACCGGGATATCCTCGTACAACACGCGGTACAACATACTGAAAGCGGATGCGCGGTAGTTTGCCTGGCAGTGAAGTAAGGTTTTACGAGCAGGCTCGCGCTGCATTGCGCCGGCAAATGCATAGAAATCTGACTTCGTCGGGGCGTCCCAGACCACGGGCACCTGGACATAGTCCATGCCCAAATCCTTAACCACTGCATCTTCATCAGCGATCGCCCCACGACTGTTGCTGAACGCGATATAGACGACCCGCTCGAAGCCTTCTGACTTCAGCAACTCCAGTTGCTCCTTGCTCGGTTGTCCGGCACTGGCAAAAGTTGGAGAGTACTCTTTGTAATTCCTGATCTCCGAAAGCTCCGCTGCTGATGCGGCCATAATCATTCCCGGCAACACCAACAGCGTTACAAAAAATCTCTTGAGCAAAGACATGTAGCACTCCCCATATTGCTGTTCATAGTGAACATCGGACCGCATTTCCTCCAATAGGTTCTTGGTCCAGTTGGCTCAATGCTACCTTCAGGCGGCGCGGACTACTATGATTAATCAATAACTCGTAAGAATGAGGACGATGCAATGAAACGAATATTGACTGTTATCAGTATCCTGGGGCTGGGTCTGCCGGCACTTGCCCATGAGTATGTAACCCTGGAAGAACTGCAGGCAGCATTTAACATGGACCTTGAAAATACCGAAATCACAACGGCAAATGTTGCACCCGGCATTCATGTGCTCTTCGGTATCGGCGGCAATGTCGTCGCCTCTGTCGGGGATCAAGGCGTGTTGATGGTGGACAGCCAGTTTCCTCAAATGATTCCCCGCATTTCGGCGGCAATTGCAGAACTCGGCGGTGACGGAGTCGATTTCACGATTAACACGCACTGGCATTTCGATCATGCAGATGGAAACCCGTTGCTTGGTCGTGAAGGCTCCTGGATTGTTTCGCACATCAATTCACGTCGAATGATGGCCGGTGAACACGACGTCAACCTGGTGGGCATGATCTATACGCAACCGCCGTCCGCTAAAGAGGCAATGCCTGTCATCACGTACTCCGATCACATGCAGTTCCACTTCAACAATGAAACTATTGATCTCATGAATTTCGGCCCGGCCCATACAACGGGTGACACGGCCGTCCTTTTTCGCGACAGCAACGTTGTCCACATGGGTGACGTGTTCTTTGCCAGCTATCCATTTATTGATGCCGGGAATGGCGGTGACTTGAACGGCATGATTCGCTTCTGCAAAAAAGTTCTCAAACAACTCGATGAAGACAGCATCGTTGTGCCCGGACACGGACCGGTTCTTGGTTACGACGATATGGTGGCCTATGTGTCTATGCTCGAAACGGTGCGCGACAGAATCAGTGACATGATCGATGAGGGTAAATCCCTGGAAGATGTGATTGCCGCTACGCCAACAGCGGAGTTCGATGAAAAATACGGCAATCCCGCCAGGCTCATTGACCGCGCGTATATGAGCCTTTCTCGCTGAATCTCGACACAATCGCCGATATAGTGGTTGCAACAAGAAGAATCTGCGACTGACGCAAACTGGGGGCCACGTGTCACTGCACGAACCGGGAATCACTCACAACAAACAGTTGATACGAGGCATTGGCTACGCAGGCGCAGCAATTCTGGTGCTGAATGGAGTAATTGGCGCGGGTATCTTTGCGTTGCCCGCATCGATCGCCGCTCGCGCCGGAGTCTTAAGCCCGTGGTTATTCCTAATTGTCGGCGTGCTTGTCATTACTGTCGTCCTGACATTCGCCGAACTGTCCAGCTATTTCAAGGATTCCGGCGGGCCGGTGCTCTTCACAACCAGCGCCTTTGGTCCAATCACCGGCTTTAGCACTGGCTGGATTCTGTTCGTAAGCCGTATGACTGCGTTCGCCGCAAATACAAATGTCATGGCCTTATATCTCGGCGGGGTGTGGCCATGGTTCGCGGACGGAACCGGCCGTGCGCTGTTGATCATTGCCGTGAGCATCACGCTGACGTGGGCCAATGTTGTGGGTGTCAAAGAAGGCGTCCGCACGATGGCCGTCATTACGTTTTTCAAGATCATTCCGATTCTCATACTCATCCTGCTCGGGCTCCAACATGTCAGCGGCGATACTTTGTTCCCCGCCACCATGCCAACAATCGATGACCTTGGTGGCACGACACTGCTGTTGATCTATGCATTCGTCGGATTTGAATCCGCGACAATCGTTTCCGGAGAAACGCAGAAGCCGAAAGAGACAATGCCGAGAGCATTGGTGCAGATGATCGTCGTCATCGGTATTTTGTATTTCCTTATCGTGCTGACTTATGTCTCCGTATTTCCCGAGGGGAGTCCAACCAGCGCGGCATTGGTCGACGTTGGCAGGGAACTGATGGGTCCGGCAGGTGCGGTCATGATCACATTTGCAGCGGTCTTTTCAATTGGTGGGAATCTTTCCAGCATCATGCTCGCCGTGCCACGGCTCCCGTTTGCGTTGGCAGAAGAGAGAATGCTGCCGCGTTGGTTCGGCCACGTTCACGAGAAATACGCAACGCCAAGTAACGCGATTCTTCTGCTCGGGGGGCTTGGCCTGGTGTTTGCACTGTCGGGTACGTTTGAAAAACTGGCCGCGGCAAGCTCATTGACCCGCCTGATTACCTACGTACTCTGCATCAGCGCTCTCCCGCACATTCGAAAAAAGGCGACCGAAGAAGAGAAACGCGAGGCTTATCGGCTCAAAGGCGGATACACGATTCCGATGATTGCGCTGGTGCTCAGTATCTGGCTCGGCGCCCAATCCACGTTGCGATCGTGGCTGGTCACCGGCGGGCTATTGATCGTTGGTCTGATCCTGTATGCGCTGGCGGCACAACGAAGAGAGCGGTGGGAGAAGAGTAAGTCTATCGAGTAGAAACCTGGCCTGGATGGCAGACTGTCGCAAATTGAACTACGGTATTAGTTAACGCTTGAAACAAAAAGAAGAAAAACAGGGGATGCCAATCATGAATCGTCGCAAATTTATCCAGGGATCGACAGCTGCAGCTGTTTCCTCATCACTCTATTCAACACAAACAATTGCATCTGCTTTGCAAGCGTTGTTGCAGGTTACGTCCGACGTCAACGCTGTAACCGGCGACGGTGGCAATGCGTTACTCGAAAAGGCAGCCATTCAGGAGTTGAGCGACAGCCTTCGCGGCAATCTCTTTCTGACCGGGAGCGACGGTTACGATAAAGCCCGTCGCGTCCTGAACAAGTCGATAGACAAGTTTCCTGCACTGATCGTGCAGCCAACCGGTGTCTCCGACATTCAAAATGCCGTTACGTTTGCCCGCGAGCGGAATCTTCTGCTCGCGGTGAAATGCGGTGGTCACAGTTTCTCCGGAAAATCGACTTGTGATGGCGGAATGCAAATCGACTTATCCAACTTTCGTAATGTCCGCGTCATTCCTGACGAAAAATCTGCTCATGTTGCTGGTGGCTCTCTCTTGGGAGAGATCGACCATGAATGTATGGCGCATGGCCTGGTCACAACTGCAGGTACCGTATCGCACACTGGCGTAGGTGGCCTGACGCTGGGAGGTGGCTTTGGTCGCGTAGCACGACGATTCGGATTGGCGCTGGATAACGTCAAGAGCGTCGATATCGTCACAGCAGACGGGCAGCTCCGCCACGCCAGCGCCAACGAAAATCCGGACCTTTATTGGGGTGTCCGTGGCGGTGGCGGTAATTTTGGCATCGTCACATCATTTGAATTCGGCCTGCACGAGATGCAGCGTGAAGTCATTGGCGGCAACGTAATCTTCCCACTCTCAGATGCTCGCGAAGTGTTGAGGTTTTATGCGGACTATTGTGAAGATGCACCGGATGATTTGTACCTGGACTTCGTCATGTTCTCGCCGCCTGGCGGCGCCGACCCGGTTGCAATCATTCATGCATGTTATTCCGGACCATCCGAGAATGCCGATTCTGTTTTGGCGCCTCTCAACAGTTTCGGGAAGCCCTTGGTCAACGAAATGAAAGCTGTTGACTATGTTGAGTTTCAACGCAGCGGCGACGACTCGGATCCACGAACAGGTGGTCAATACCTGAAATCGGGCTTCAACGAAGGAATCAGTGAGCGACTCATTGATGCATTGGCGGAAGGATTTGAACCTCATGCCGATCGAACCACTGTCGTGTTCTTCCAGCATTCGGGTGGCGCTATTAGCCGTGTACCCAGCGATGAGACAGCATTCGCGCACCGTTGGGCCACTCACAGCGTATTCACTACAGTCGCATGGGAACCGACTGTCGACCGTGAACCACACGTTCGCTACGTCAGGAATTACTGGAATGAGGTCGAACCGAGCACTCGCGGCTTCTACATGAACGAAGTTGCAGATGAATCGCAGGGAATTGTTAACAGCAACTACGAAGGCAACTTCGAGAAACTGTTGCGTGTAAAACAGGAATACGACCCAGGAAACCTGTTCCGGTTAAACGCGAATATTCGACTTGGCTAATTCAGGAGGGGCGCCAGACAATCTGTGGCAAATTGCCTGAAGCTGCGTGCCGGATGGCCTGTAAGCCGGTCAACGTTTCCGGTAACGAGATCGCCCCAGCCGTCGCCATAGGCTTCCGAGTACTCACGTAACAAGTTTGCCATCCATTCGCCGAATCCCATCTGCAAAAGCGACGCTTTCACGTCGTCAGGCGATACGGCAACATACGCCACCTGCCGATTCGCAACCTCCGAAAGCACCGATGCGACATCATTGAAACTTATGCTCTGCGGACCGCTGATCTCGAGAATCTCGTTATCGAATTGATCCGACATTGCAGCCGCTGCAGCGCAATCTGCAACGTCACGCACATCAATCATCGCCAACCTGCCATCGCCCATACCCGCATAGAAACAACTGTCCGCATTGAGTGACTCCAAGGACATCATTATGTTCTGCATGAAATAGTTCGGCCGCAAAATCGTGTACGTCAATCCAGATTTCTGCAGCAACCTGTCGCATTCGCCATGGAGACGCGTGTTTTCGGTTCGCTCATCCTCTGCAGCCTTGATTGCGGATATGCGTACAATCTTTCTTACGCCGGACTGCCTTGCCGCTGCAATCACCGCGATGTTTTGCTGAACGCAGTCCGGGCCTGGTGGTGCGATCATAATGACGGTATCGACTTCACATATGGCCGCAATCAAAGACGCCCCGTCTTCAAAACTTCCTCTGACAAGCTGAACTGGCGGCGCAAATATATCCGCGTTCTTTTCGGGGTCCCGCGTCATTGCACTAACCGCACAATCCGACTGCGACGCCAGTATTGGAACCAGGTATGAACCTATGTTTCCGCTAGCACCTGTAACAAGAACTGTCTTAGTCATTCGTCATTCCTGGCTTTCTTTGAGCGCTTCGAGGCGTGCGGCCTCGAACTCGTCACCTTCTTCCCACTGTGGCATTTCGTCCGCATTGGCAATCGCCAGGCCTGCCCAGAAACCGATCGACGCATCAGAAATCATGCCGTCAAAATTCCAGCTGTCGTCATACTCGTCGCTCGGCTGGTGGTAGTTCACGTCCGTGTAGTGATCCTGCTGCTCCCTGCCCCATGCAGGCGGACGATCAACGAAGTCAGTTCCTGAATCCAGGTACATGGCCGGCACGCCGATCTTGGCGAAGCTGAACTGATCGGAACGATAGAAATAACCACGATCAGAAAACTGATCTGGTTTGACAACACGGCCCTGCTCGGCGGCGATCGCCGTCACGATAGAATCGATCGACGACTTGCCCAGCCCGATATACGTCACATCGTGTGTGTGTCCCCATATGTTGCCGCCATCATAATTGAGATTCGCGGCGATTTTTCCCGGACTGAACGTCGGGTGCGCTGCGTAATATTTGGAACCGAGCAGCCCCTGTTCTTCGGCCCCGACCAGCGCCACCAGAATCGATCGGCGAGGAGCCTCGGGCAGAGCCTGCAATGACCGGGCGATAGCCATGACCTGCGCGACACCCGATGCGTTATCCATGGCACCGTTGTAGATTGCGTCGCCTGCTTCATTCGGCGTCGCAATGCCGAGATGATCATGATGGGCCGTATAGATGACGACTTCATCCTTCAGTTCCGGGTCACTTCCCGAAATGAGTCCGAGAACGTTACCCGACTGGACGCGATTGATTGTCACGTCCATGGCGATCGATGTCGTTATTCCCAACGGAACTGGTTCGAAATCCCGGTTGTCCGCTGCTTCGCGCAATTCGTCGAGATCCAGCCCCGCCATGTCGACCAGGGCCCGCGCGGAGCCTTCAGTCACCCAGGCCGCCGCCTGAACTCTTGGCTCGTCCTCGGCGGGCAATTCGAACTGCTCACCCGTCCACGAAGTTTGCACGACCTGGAATGGATAACCTGCGGACGGTTGGGTATGAATAATAATTGCGCCCGCGGCGCCCTGCCGGGCCGCATTGAGATACTTGTAGTCCCAGCGTCCGTACCATAGTCGGGTTTCGCCGGCGAAGAGATCCGGATCCCAGTCCGGATCATTGTTCATGATCATCAGGATTTTGCCGCTCAAGTCCTGACCCTTGAAATCGTCCCACTCATATTCCGGCGCCTGGATGCCATAACCAACAAACACGATCTCCGCGTTCTCGACTACGGCACGTTCCGCCTGCACACCACTGCCAATGATGAAGTCATCCCACTGCTTCAATGTGATGGATCTGTCGTCACGGGAAAATATCCATTCATCCGGTTGATCAGCCGTTACACCGACCAGGTCGAAAGGTTGTTCCCACGACCCATCCTCTGCGCCTGGCTCCAGCCCTAATTTCTCCAATTCACCGGCAAGGTATTGCCTGGCGGCTACATCGCCTCTCGAGCCTGGCCCGCGCCCTTCATATTTATCGTCAGAGAGTTCTTTGACGTAGCCACGCATCAATTCGGCAGATATTTGCTGAACCGCAATATTGGCGTCAGAACCGGCAGTCGCTTCGCGCTGCGGAGCCTCGTCGGCACCGACGGGTTCGCTTGGTACGTCGTCCTGCGTACAACCGATCAGTGACACTATCAGTAAAGCGGCAATGAATATCGAGGTCTTCTTATGATTCATTTTGTATCCAGTTCGTAAATTCAGAATATTTCGGCAAGGAATAACTGCAGACTTTGCCATGATCGTCGATCCGCGTCCGCATCATATACAGTTCCGCGCGCTACATCGTCTGCTGCGGGATTGGTAAATGCATGCAGGGTATTTCCGTATCCGTGAATCTGCCAGTCAGCACCCATCGCTGTGAGTTCCTCCGCAAGTGAAACGACCTGATCCGGCGTTACCATCGGATCATCCCAGCCATGCATGGCGAGAATTTTGGCTGTGATGCGATTGCCGTCTGTGTTCCCTGGCGGGCCGAACAGCCCATGAAAACTCGCAACACCCAACAAATCCGAGCCAACGCGGGCAAGATCAAGTACACATAGTCCGCCGAAGCAGAAACCCATTGCGGCAACCCGTGCAGAATCGACTTCTTTTTGCCTCCGGATCTGTTGGAGGGCGAGCTGCATTCGCCGCTGCAGCGCCGGCCTGTCCTTCAGGAGCGGTTGCATCAACGCATCATTTTCATCCGGGCTTGTGCCTTTGACGCCCTTGCCATAAAGATCCAACGCAAATCCCACGTACCCGAGCTCTGCCAGTTGCTCGGCCTTGCTCTCCTCCAGTTCGCCCCTGCCAGCCCAGGCGTGCGATATCAGGACTCCGGGCCTGGGGTCGCTTCCTGAATCGTCCCAGGCCATGTAGCCCTCCAGCGCGGTGGCGCCGTCGCTGTAGTCAATTGTGCGAGTTTGAATGGCCACTGCCGCTTCTCCAAATGCAAGGCTCGCGGCAATGTTATCCAAAATCCACTTGCATTCCCGATCCGGATTTCCTATCGTTAACCAATCGGTTAACTATTGAACTCTATGCTGCAATCAAATCCACAACTCGATCAGGTCTTTTTCGCGCTTTCCGACAGCACACGGCGCGGGATTCTCGCCCGCCTCTCAGAGGGAGGCGCCACGATTGGTGAGCTGGCTGCGCCCTTTAAGATCAGCAAACCCGCAGTCACCAAGCACATGAAGATCCTGGAACGCGCAGGCCTGATCGACAGGCGAATTGAAGGTCGTAAACACAAATGCTCGTTATCGACGAGCGGCCTGAAGACGGCCGAAGACTGGATAAATTTCCACCGCAGATTCTGGGAGTCGCGATTTGATGCGCTCGAGAACCTGCTGACCGAACAAGAATCAAAAAAGAAGGAGTGAGTTATGAACGCAAATCAACGCCTCATCATGAAGAGGTCGTTTGCGGCCTCTCGGGAACGACTTTTTTCTCTGTGGACAGATGCCGACCTCATGAAGCAGTGGTTCTGCCCTGGCCAGGACATGACGGTCCCGGTCGCTGAGATCGATGCGCGCGAAGGTGGCAGCTACCGAATCGTCATGCAGAACAAGGATGGCGAGACCTATTCGCCCAGCGGCGTTTACGAGACGGTACAGCCTCACGACAAGCTGGTCTTTAGCTGGAAGTGGGCCGACTCAGAAATAATCACCAGAGTGACAATCGAGCTCCGCGCGATCAGTGAATCAGAAACAGAATTAACGCTGACACACGAAGGGTTCCCCGATGCTGACATGCGAGATCGACACAACGAAGGCTGGGATGGTTGCCTTAGGCGCCTTGCCGAAGCCACCTGACTTACTCACGGGAGACCTACAATAATGAAACTCTACTATCACCCCATATCCACATACTCACAGAAAGTATTGATTGCCTTGTACGAAAAAGGCCTGGATTTCGAACCCGAGATCGTCCAGCTAATGGGCCCGGAGGGTCGGGCGAATTACCGCGACGTCTACCCGATGGGGAAGATCCCATGCCTCATCGATGGCGAACAGATGGTCCCCGAGTCCAGCATCATCATTGAGTACATTGACGACATGGCAGAGCCAAAGCTTATTAAGGGTAATGCCGCCGAGATGCGGAAAATTCGTTTCAAGGATCGTATGTTTGATCTGTACCTGAATAACAATGTTGCGACATTACTGTTCCAGAGTCTCAAGTCAGCAGCGGACCAGGATCCGGATCTAATCGACAAAGCGCGATTTCAGATCAATACAATGTACAGCTTTATGGAGCATGAATTCGGCGAGCAGGATTATGCGAACGGAAATGAATTCCTGATGGCGGATTGCGCTGCCGCGCCAGCCCTGAATTACGCCCAACAAGTCGCCCCTTTCGATGACCACAAGAATATCTGCGCATACTGGGAAAGACTGACATCGCGGCCGTCGATTCAGCGAATCCAGGAGGAAGCCGCACCGGCGATTGCCGCCTTTATGGAACAGAACGCAGCCTGATAGGAAATCACACAAATCGCCTGGCCCCTGTTCAGGAGTGATAATCAGTACTTATGGAGGATGATCGTCGGCCAAGCGACGTATGTTTGCGTACCCATCGAGAGGAGAAGCGAGAAATGGCATCCCCGCTGAATGACCCGAAGCTAGAGGCTCTGCTTGAACGTTTGCACGCGGAGAGCGACGCGGAAATTGATGTAACAGATGCGTACTTCGCACGACGAGAGCAGGATGGATCGCTCGACTATGAGAGCTTTTGCGACGACGATATGCATCGCTTTCTCTCGGACAAGATGGTTGCGCTTGATCGAGACAAGGCAGAATTTTGCTACCAGCTCTGTCGTTCCCTCCGAGCGACCCGTGTCGTCGAAGCTGGTACCTCATTCGGGATATCGACTCTGTATTTGGCAGCCGCTGTGCGCGATAACCGGGTCGAGAACGGCGTGGTGATCGGCACAGAGCACGAACCCGAGAAGGTGAAAGCTGCCCGTCAGAATTTTGTGGAGGCGGGTCTGAGCGAATTTATCGAACTCCGCGAAGGCGATCTTCGGCAGACGCTCCAGGACGTCGGCGGCCCGGTGGATTTCATGCTGGTCGACATCTGGGATGTGGCACTGCCCGCGCTCGAGCGGGTTTCCTCAAGCCTGCGCCCCGGAGCCATCGTGGCCTGCGATAACACCACGGTGGATGCCGACGAGTACCGCGACTACTTTGATTTTGTGAATGACCCGAGCAATCGGTTGCGCACAATGACGGTCCCGTTCCAGGGCGGCTTCGAACTCACCGTGCGCGTCTGAACCGCAAATTATTTACCTTCGATCAAATCGGGAGTTTCCCGCACAGCTAGCTGTGAATTCTGTGAAGGTTGTTCATACGAGCTAAATCCGAGAAGCTGATAGGTGACGAAACCGATTAGCTAGAGGAGATAGCCCGCATGAACCTTCACAAGAATGCAAGAACCTGCCCCAAGAGTCGAGCGCTGATGGTCAACCGCGTGTTAGTAGCACGTCGCCCGGTCGCTGAGGTTGCCGCGGACCTGGGAGTGAGTCCGAGAACGGTATACAAGTGGATACGTCGTTACTGCGAGTGTGGCGACAATATGCCGAATCAGAGGCCGGACGTTTCCTCTTCATATTCCTTGAGCCACTGCTCAGCCATTTTCGTCGCCTTGTTAATCTGACCGCTACGCAAGCCCTCGGCTGCAAGCTCCTTATTGTCCCTGGCGTCATCGTTGCCCAGCTCTCCGGCAATATAGAACCACTTGTAGGCCTCTATCTTGTTTTCCCTGGTCCCTTCGCCGGCATAAAACATCGCACCAAGGTTATTTTGCGCAGTCGGGTTGCCCTGATCAGCCGCTAATGAGTACCACCTGACGGCTTCCTTGTCGTTTGGCGATATTCCCTCGCCAGCGTCATACATCGCACCAAGATTATTTTGCGCTTGCGAATCACCCTGTTCCGCCGCCCGCGTATACCAGGCAATAGCGGCTACATTGTCTTCGGGTACGCCCACACCTTCATCGAACATGATCCCGACTGCATACTGAGCGGCACTAAGCCCCTGATCCGCAGCCTTTCGATACCACATCATTGCCTTTTTATGGTCCGTCGGAACGCCTTCGCCGTTCTCGTACATGATGCCAAGGTTCAACTGCGAATCTTTGTGCCCCTGTTCCGCTGCAGCGGTGTACCACTGGATGGCTGAGAGATTATCTTCGGGCACGCCCTCGCCCACGTCATACATGATCGCCAGGTTGAATTGCGCGTTCCGGTGCCCCTGGTCGGCAGCGCGCTCGTACCATTCGATGGCCGCGAGATCATCCTCGATAAAACCGTCACCTTCGTCGTACATCAGTGCGATGGCGTACTGCGCATCACCATCACCCTGGTCAGCAGCCTTCATATACCAATCCATGGCCGTGTGATTGTCTTCGGGAACAAACTCTCCAATGTCATATATATGCGCCAGGTTGTGTTGCGCAGAAGCCAGGCCCTGATCAGCGCTGAGTTGATACCACTTAATGGCCTGCTCGTAGTCGACGGCGACCCCCTCCCCGGAGGCATACATCATGGCGAGGTTGTATTGCGCCTGCTCGTCGGCCTGTTGTGCAGCCGCCTTATACCAGTAGATCGCCTTCTCGTTGTCTTCCGGCACGCCATCGCCAAAATCGTAAATGATCGCAACGTTAAACTGGGCGGCAATGTCCCCTTCCGCTGCAGCCGGCAAATACCACTCCAGCGCCTTTGACTTGTCGACTTCAACACCAAGGCCTTCGTCATAAATCAACCCAATGTTGTACATCGCGCTGAAATCACCGGACTCGGCCAGCGGCATCCAGGCAGCCAGTGCTGCCTCGTAGTCTTCATCACTAAAGGCCTCGAGACCGTCCTGAAATTCGTCGGCTTTTGCGAAGGAAGAGGTGCACGCGGCAACCATAAGAATGCGCCACAGGACCTTGCGGAAAATGTTGTTCATCAAGTCGGACTGCCCAAAGATTTTATGGCATCTAGATTACTAATCAAAGCCTCTGAAAACAATGCACCAGTGCACGCATTTTCTGTCGAAACCGAGGCCAGGTTGATATGTTACTTACTGATATATAAAGTAATTTCCGATTCTTTGAATAAATGTGCGCTGCACCCGGCTTAAGGGCACCTCTATTTACCTGTCGTGGCCGCGCCATAGGTCTGTTTCCCGACTGACGAGGCGGGGACGCGCATACAGTATCTGGATACGGATAGCGGCTCCAACAAAGTCAGACGGGAAACAGACCATGGCCCATGCGGGTTGCGGCCAGATCGTGCCGCAACTTTGTTGCGCACCTTGCCAAGGACTAAGGCCATTACCTGCGG
>Ga0255052_10000692_pt1 | contig 26719 bp, 22 predicted proteins | sample JV7_2_21_MG_FD_188632 | JGI IMG/M metagenome (GOLD analysis project Ga0255052, IMG submission 188632) | Seawater microbial communities from Jervis Inlet, British Columbia, Canada - JV7_2_21 | ecosystem: Environmental > Aquatic > Marine > Inlet | place: Canada: British Columbia | collected...
CCGCAAAGGCCAAGGTGCCGCTCGTCAGTTGCTCTTTGTGCAGATAGGGAGTAACGTAAACGTCAGCAGCACCAAGATACTGAAAAAGCTCTTCGTCGCTTACAAAGCGATTGTCGAAAATAACGTTGCTTTGCAACCCCAGATCCGCCACCATCCTTTCAAGCTCCAATTTATAAGACTGTCCTTCGCTGCGCAGCACCTCAGGATGTGTCGCACCCAGGACAATATAGAGAACTGACGGGTCGGCTTTGACTATCGCCGGCAAAGCCCGGAGCATAACTTCTATACCCTTATTTCTGCCCAGCAGACCAAATGTCAGGATTGTTTTCCAGCCGGCCATGCCCAACCTGCTTTTATGACAACTGCTGTCGGCAAAAGGCAAATCGGGTATGCCATGTGGAATTAACTCTATCTTGCTCTCCGGTACGCCGTAAATGTTCCGCAGCATCTTGATACCGCGTTCATTCATTACTATCACTTTGTCCGATGCGTTGCACACATCCACCAGAGAATCGAAATACTCAACAGAGGGTGTGTCGAGAATGGTATGCAATGTCGTTAACACCGGCTTGTTCAGTCTTTCGAGCAGGAGGCTCAGATAGGAACCTGCGTCGCCGCCGAACAATCCGAATTCGTGCTGGAGAGACACAACGTCAACGTCACTGAAATTAATGTAGTCGGCTGCGCGAATGTAATCATACTTCACATTCTTGCGAACCGTGAGACCTACCGATTCGTCATACTCGAGTCCGTCCTCGCCATCCATGGCTACAATGACCGGGTCAAACTTTCCGTCCGAAGCCAGCTTGATGTTCGCGATCAAGTCCGACGTGAAAGTCGCTATTCCACATTTTCTCGGCGCATAGGAAGAAATGAACGCCACTCCTTTAGCAGTTCCTCTTAACATCTTTTTACCCCTTTCAACTTTTATTGAAACAGCATATCCAGAGCCCAATTGCCCAAATCAGGGCTGTGCATGCTTCGGGTTCCGGCGTTTCGACTTGTTGCACAATGGGAGTTCAATTGCTTCGTCGGCGTTAGGACTATCACTGCTGATAGAAGCTGCGCCAGACATCGCTTTCACTGCCTTGCTGTTGCTGACATAGATTTCCCCGCTGAGCACCCGGCGGATTGCGGTAACGATCTTTTCGGCCGCCTCGCACTTCGCAACATATCCTGCAGCCCCAGCTCGAAGAGCACGCTGAGCGTAGAGCAGCCCATCGTGCATAGAGAGTATTATGACGACCATATTTGGACAGCGCGACCGCATTTTTTCAGTAAGCTCAAGCCCGCTCGTGCTTTCCAGCGTAATGTCCACGATGGCCAGATCAAACTGTTGCTTGTCCATAGCGTCCATAGCCTGAGCTGCATTCTCGGCCTCACCGCACACCGCAAGGTCACGTTCGGCCTCTACAAGCTTCGTCAGCCCCTCTCGCACAATCGCATGATCGTCAACGACCAGGATTTTCGTTCTCTTCTTGCGCGTGTCTTTTTGTGCCTTCTCCATCACTGCCTCCCGGCTCCTTCTTAGTAAGCAGATCCTCAATAAGTCTGTCAAGAGCCAGATTCAACCGCTCGTTGAGACTATATGTGCCCTCATCAAGCTGACGACGAATGAAAAGCACTTTTTTCTTGCGAACTCTTCTTGGCGACGCAGTCTCTTCTAATATCCAAGCAGTCATTCTGCGCCAGATGCTGTCAAAATGCACCTTGGCCATCGCAACCAACATGTGGCCTCCGGCCACAACCGACTTGTTCTCTTGCCTATTGACAGGTAGCATCAACATTATTCACTCCTTTCAGCACTAGGCATATCGCCGTGCCTACAATCCAGACACTTGGCTTTCTAAACTAGTCTACATCAATCGCAGCTCTCCATCACTAGGCCTAATTGCAGCCAGGTTTGCCAGCCGCCAATCCTTTGCGACTGCCAAACCCGGCGTGATAGAGGTTAGTGCTCCCCACCCAAGTTTCCATGCTTTTCATTTCTTGCCACTGCAAACTCTCTTTCTCAAAAGTACTAACCAATACGTTCTATGATAGCGAACCGTTCGCTTCTGTAAATCAGCGCAGAACCTGTTTTTGTTATGGGGAGAAGTACCCTCTTTCGCATCGGGGATTTCCCTCAGTCACTTCTCAGCAAGGCAGGACAAATCAGAAAGAAGCTCCGGAAATACCTCGGCTGCCGGCTTAGGACCCGTCCGGAAATAACTTCCGCGTTCTCCATCTCATCTTCAGGTCGTCTTTGGCCGTTCCTCAATCGCGAAATCCTCAACGTAGGATCACTACGCTTCCGGTTTCGCTCAATCGATCACGACCAAATCCAACCTAAATCTGAGCGGATACCATCGGAACTTGTTTCCGGACGAGTCCTTAGAGGTTCGAGCCGGGACCGATGTGCAGGAGAAGACTGCAGATTGCCGCTGAAGCTATTGGTCCCCGCAACTGCTTACCCATTGAATCGCGTACTGGAGCAGCTCGGCAGCATCAGCCAGATTCAACTTGTCCTTGATATGTGCCCGGTAGGTTTCGATCGTCTTTACACTCAAGTACAATCGCTCGGATATCTGACGAGTCCCATGACCCTTGCCGATCAGACGAAACACCTCCAGCTCACGATCGCTTAGACAATCCACAGAGGAGGCATTTGTCACGGTTTGGCCTGCGACCAATTTGCGGACCATCCTCGATGCCATTCTATCGCTGACATATATCTCACCGCCCAGGATTTTGCGAATTGCCGCAATCACATTTTCAGTAGCTTCCTGCTTCATAATATAGCCCATGGCGCCGGCGCGCAGGGCTCGTTCGGCATACAACGTCTCGTCATGCATGGAAAGGGCAAGAACCGGCAGATCGGGATGCTGCGAATGGATATCCTTTATCAACTCCAGACCGCTCGTCTCTTTGAGGGAAATATCGACAACAGCCATATTAGGATTCAATTCCCCGATGGCCCTCAGCGCCTCGTGATAATCCTCGGCCTGCCCGCAAACCGCAAAGTCGTCCTCGTGATTGACAAGCTCTGCAAGTCCCTGCCTGACGATGGGATGATCATCGACGATAAGGATCCGGATCTTGTTGTCGAGCGTTTGGTCCGACTGCTTTTTTCGAGCCATAATCTGCCTTTACATAGTAGGGCACCTCTAAGAATCCATTTTGGCGGGCAAACGAATCTTTTTGATTCTGGACGGCGTCAGGAAAAAGCCGCCTTAGCTTCGGCTAAGGCTGATTTCCCTTCCTTGCCAGAATACAAAAATCTTCTACTTGTCGCTCAAAAGCAATTATTAGAGCTACCCTGTAGTTAACGTACATGGTTTCGAAACGAACAGGTTACTATCGTCCCGTCTTTCGCCGCCTTGCGAACATCCAGTGAAGCACCGATTATATCGGCACGGTGATCCATAATTTGGAGCCCCATACCGGTGCCCCTTGCCTCCGACTCCTCCGGAAAATTCAGTCCGTCATTCTCGATCGTAAGAACTGTGTCATCTGCCTTGCAAGCCAACTCGACCCGGATATTCTTGGTCTTGCCGTGTTTGATTGCATTAGTTATGGCTTCCTGTGTGATGCGATAAAGGTGTGTTGCCACTTCGGCGTCATCTATATCAACGGGCCCATCATCAATGAGAGCACAGCGGACACCAAACATCTTCTCCGTGGTCGCCGCAAGCTCCTGTAGTGCCGCCACCAAGCTGCCCGCATCCAGATCTATCGGATGAAATCCCTTGGCAAGACCGCGCGTCTGGTCCATGGCCTGGTTGACGAGTTGCTTTATCTCCGCGGCATCGGTCGCCTCATCACTCAGTTTATCGGCGAGCTTCTGCTCCAGGACTTTCATCATGAACGCAATACCCGTGAATTGCTGGCCGATACTGTCGTGAAGTTCTCGTCCGATTCGCCTCTGCTCCCGCTCGCTGATATTCAAAATCTCTTGTTCCAAACGCTTGCACCCTTCGTTCTCCTGCAGCAACTTCTCGTTCGCATGTGTCAGTTCTGCGGTGCGGATCTGGACCAATCTTTCCAAATGGTGCCGATAATCTCTGAGATCTCTTTCAGCATGTTTGCGCTCGGTAATGTCTATCCCATATACGTTGACATAACCGGCATCGGCAACAGGTGCAATAATCAGTGAAAAGATTCTATCTTCGCACACGGCCTCCAGGACCTCGCTTGAATCTGATTCAAGTATCCTCATAATGTCCTGCCGCCAATGTCCCGGCGCCGGCTCGCGGACTTTGCAACCCCAACTTACCAACAGCTTAGAACCGGCGGCATTCGCATAAAGGACAACGCTGTCTCTTGCTATGCGCAAGACGGGGTTCGGATTCTCGGAAGGAAATCTTGCCAAGCTTTCAATCTCTGCCTCATCCCACTTCTGCTGCAATCGTGCGTGCAGCACGGGTGCGATGAAATCAACAATCGATTCAAGTAGTTCCTGATCATCCGGTGTGTAGTCCGTGGGCTTATTGGCAAGAGTGATAATCCCTATAGAATTCCCATCGTAGACAACCGGGACATTCAGCACTCTGCTTATCTTGACATGCCCTTTGGGCGGCTTTCGAGATGCATTCGAAAGCTGGCATTGCCCTGTGGTGATGGCCTCGGCCCAAATGCTGTTAGCCCAAGTTTCACGGCGGAAAACGATGGTCTTGTCGGTCATCTCGCACCGGTCCCAGATGTCGCGGGTCATTGAAGGACAGACAAGATCGCCGGCCTTATTGACATAGCCAAAAAACCCGTATTCGCTTGCCAGTGCTTCCCGAAGAATCTCCAGCACCTCGCCGTACATTCGCTCGTCACCGAGGGTCAGGCACACCTCGGCGATTCGATTTCTCAAACACAATTCATCCTCGGCCCGCTTGCGCTCGGTGATATCGCGAACATAGAGATTCACGTAATCGGCCGGCACCACTGGAACAACCACGAATGATAAAGTCCTTCCCTCAACTTTGTCTTCAATCTTCCTGTCCGTACCGGACGAACAAACCTCGGAGATTGTCTGTCGCCAGTGTTCCGGGACCATCTGGCCCAAAGCACACTTCCACTGCGCCAAAAGAGATCTACAGGCGTCATTCGCATAGAGCAACCGCCCGTCTCCGGCAACTCGCAAGATAGGGTTGGGATTCTCCGAAGGGAATTTCGCCAGATTCTCTACCTCTCGCTCAGCTCGGGCTCGTGCCATGCCTATGCCAATGCTCTCGCCGATTTCCTCAAAAAAACGAACCATCTCAAGCGTAAAACGTCCCCGCCGAGTATCGTTGAGCTGGAGCAATCCCACTATCTCATCACCCGAACGCAATGGAATCAGCGCTACTGATTCATAACCCGCCTGGTTACACTGATTTCTGGTGGGAGCCTGGAGAACCTCGGGAGGTGTGCGAACCAGCAGTTCTGTAGTACTGTTGGTCCAGAAACTCCCCCCTTCAGTGAAGAACGGCAAAGTCGCATCAGTACGACTGTGCAGAACGTTGCCGCACATGCACTCTATGACCGGGCGGCCCTGCGAATCGTAGATCAGTTCGCCGGCTTCGTCACGGCAACAGAGGTAATTCTCGGCTGCGACAAAATCTTCACCGAAACCGTCCACTTCAAGATACGGAAAGTCTTCACCCTGACGTTGGCGAATCGCCACGGCATCAAACCCCGTGGCATTCTTGACGAGCTTGAGAACCTCGCGCACCAAATTAACTCCCGTGCTCCCACGATTCAGACACCTCAGGATTTGCCCGGCCAATTGCTCATCTATGACATCGATTGCCATTCTTCTTCCATCTGTTCCCATAAGTACCAGTATCGCATATTTGCCGGGCTCAGACAACAGTTTTCATCGCTCACAGCGAATAACTTCAAGTCCGTCGGCCATCTCCGGCGATTGCACATACTCGTTCTCCTTCCGGATCAATAGAATCCGAACTCGATAGCCGTATCGAACAAAGCGACAATATTCTCAGGGGGGACACCCACCTGGATGTTATGAACGTTGTTGAAAACGTAGCCGGCGTTCGGCTTGAAAATTTCGAGATTTCTTCGCACGTGCTCTCTGACCTCACCGGGCGTAGCGAAAGGCAAAACGTGCTGGGTGTCTATGGCGCCCCCCCAGAACACGAGCTTGTCACCATACATGGCTTTCAGCTCGACGGGATCCATCCTCTCGGCGCTGGTTTGTACGGGATTGAGAATATCGATTCCGTTGTCGAGAAGGTCCGGGATGTACTCGGCGACCGAACCGCACGTGTGATACCATATCTTGGCTTCGGTGAGAGACTTGATATGCCTGACAAGCTTTTTCTGCCGGGGCTTTACAATCTTCCTGTAGAACTGCGGAGAAAACAAGGGTCCCGACTGGCCGCCCACGTCGTCGCCGATCATGACAACATCGACAAGATCGCCCACTTCGGCCATGAAGCAGGTGTAATAGTCCATCCAGAAAGCAAGAGTTCTGTCCAGCAGCGCCTCGCAGAACGCCGGGTTGTCCATCATATCGGTGAACCACCGTTCGAGTCCCCGCATGTACCAGCAGATTTCGTAGACCACTCCGCCGATACCGGTCGATATCGCATAGGGCGTCTCGCTACGCAGCTCCAAAGCCTTCTGGCGAACTTCCGTAAAGCGCGTCGGATCACCTCCTAAAGGAAAAGGGTAGTCGGCCAGATTTCTTATCCCGGCGCCCGCTAGCGGGTGATGCGAAATATCCATGTAAAGCTGCTGGGCGTCCGGCATAGACCAGACAACCCCGAACTCGTCGGTGAGATCGTGCCAGAGTTTGCCGTCACGCTCATTTTGCTCGATTGAGCCTCCGAAACTGTCGGGTCCGTGAGCACAGAGGTAACGGATATCCACGCCAAAGCGTTCGAGAAGCTCCTCACACGGCACAGCAAGCTGCTGCACGGGATCCAGAATTGCTATTTCATCTTCTATGCCCAGGTGAGCGATCAGTTCGGCGTATGCCTTGGTGTGTATCCCTGTCTGAAAGCCGCCCAGGTCGATAGGGACCCTGTCGGGAATCTCGTGATTGAGAGCCTTTTGAACGCGCTGTCGTGGAGTCATTGTCTCTTCGTTTGCCATTTATCGACCCAGTGCCTCAAGATAGGTTCCCAATCCAACGACAAATGTTGACGCTACGAGGATGATTATTCCCAGGAAAACGATCTGGTGTGTCCTTCGACTCGAGTCTTTCCACTCGCGAAAGATCAGGCCCCAGATATTGCTGAATACAATAATGAAAGCCATGTGGATGGTCCAACTGGAGAAATCGTACTTTCCCATTTTGGTGGTGCCCATTCCATAGAACATAAACTGAAGATACCACGTAATCCCGGCCAGAGCCGAGAAAACATAATTGCCAACCAGTGACGCGTCAGAACCGCCAAGATAGTCTTTCAGCGTTTGGTTCCTAAAATTCAAGAACACGCACCAGACGAAGTTAGTGGTGAATCCGCCTGCAAGTATGAAGATGAAAACCGGGGTGTTCCTCCAGAGCGTGGCTGTTCCGCATTCTTCTGCAAGCGCTGCGATCGGCTCTCCGGCTGCTATGGCAAAAGCCATGCACGCACTCATCACCCCGGCGAACATTGCGACCCAAAGCCCTTTGACAAAATTGAACTCGGCGATGACCTCTTTCTTTTTCTCGGCCGACAGTTCTTTCTCTTTCGATATTCCCGCCCAGCCACAAACGGCAACCCCGGCGATACAGACCAGCACACCGCCAAGTGTGGTCAGGCCGGATGCACTGGTGAGAAGATCGACAAAGATGCCGTCGTATATTGGTGGGATTATTGTGCCAAAGACCGCACAGAATCCCAAGGCGATCGCATACCCGAGCGACATTCCCAGATAACGAACCGACAGCCCGAACGTCAGCCCGCCGATACCCCAGAGCAAACCGAACACGTAGCTCCAAACGATGCTGTTAGCCGGCGCCTTGGTCAGAACGGCCATCAGCTCAGGCACGGTCGCCGCTGCTATGATCCAGGGCATAATGACCCAGGAGAAAATGCCACCCACAAGCCAGTAACTCTCCCAGGCCCAATTTCGAACCTTCTTGAATGGAATGTAGAAACTGCCCGCGGCAAAGCCGCCCAATGCGTGTAGTACGACTCCAAGTACGATCATGGCAAAAACTCTCTCTATGCGTATCAGGTGAAGCCTTTATCGGCACAAGAAAACGCTTTTCAATAGAATAATGAATCTGCCCCATCAATACAACGGCTTTCTCCCCTGTGTTTGATTTGTCTTTGCAGGAGGCCTACCGGCGCCGGCGTGAGTCTTGCTCAGTTCTTGACAGCATTTTCTCTTGACACGGACATAGGGCATTTGGTATAATAGTCGTTGATGTGGGGGTAGCAGAAAATCCGAAGCACTAAATCAGAAATTCGAAACAATCTCGAATGTTCAAAATAGAGCAAGCAGCGTGACGTTTCGAATTTTGACATTTCAATTTTGAATTTGTTTCGGATCTATATATTAGAATTTCGAATTTCTTTCTACCGGGGGGATGAAAATGAAAAAGCTATGTGCAATTCTTGTGTTATCAGTGCTGATGTCGGCGGGAGCTGTCCAAGCCGCTTCAACTTTGACTTTCGACGAGCTGCCTCATCAGTCGGTTGACGGCCTGAGCTACGAGGGGGTCACGTTCGGTTTTACCGTTGGCGGCAGTCCCTCAACCGATGCTTACTACGGCGCCATTGGACCCGGGGTACTGACCTATCTCCAGGGCAGGTCACTGGAAAGCAACGCGCAAGGGATTCTAACCCTTGATTTCGCTTCGCCCACCAATCTACTCGAATTTGGCATTGCACTGAACATAAGAACGCCGGTCACAGGAGCATACACAGTCGAGCTTTTCGACAAGTCGCTCGGATCGATCGGTATTATATCAGAGAACACGAACCCTCTCATCTATTGGTCGGAGGGCAAGTTCTCATATAGTGGAACGCTTGTCAGCCGAGCGGTCATTGACTTCAATGAACAGCATGCCACGCGGTTTGCCATAGATAATCTGAGCACCAACACTATCCCGGCACCAGGCGCCATCTTACTGGGCAGTATCGGCGTGAGTTGTGTCGGCTGGCTCAGAAGGCGCAAGACGCTGTAAAGCAGACCGCATTTATCGCAGTCAAAGATCTTTCGGGGCTGCGAGCTTGGCACTCGCAGCCCCTTCTTCTTAAGTGCTTGAAAAGGAAATACTTAGCTAACAGAATGAAGCACTTATTTATGCGCGGCTCCTAAGCAAGCTTCGGCGTAGAGAAGATAGTCGGCATCGCTGGCGCCCCGACTATCGCCCAAGCTCCAGGGCCACGTACCTACGGAGCCGACACGTGCAGAATCGGATGTCGTCACAGAAAACGTAGGACATTGGGCAATCTTGCGCTTCCTGGCACCGAACGACGTCCCCTCCACGATACACGAGAGCGCGGCAAAGGTTCTCAAACCCCTCTTCGCAGCAGCGAAAATCCTTGCGACAGTCCGCTGTCTTGATGATCCTTTGGATCACGCGTTCTTCTTCCGGTGTTAATTCCATTCGACTGCCTCCTTGCAATGAAAGTCACTCAAGGGTGTACAAGAATGGGGCTCCGACGGACTTCACCAGAGAAAAGGGCCGAAATATCGACCAGTCCCTTACAGTCAATCCCCAAAAATGGCTTCACTCAATGTCATTGTAGTCAATGTCGCTCGACTTGTCAATTGTGGCAAATACGTATTTTCAAGAATGGCCCCTGCGGTGCGGAGGGAGAGGAAAGAGCGAGATATCCGCAGGGGCTTAGAGGCACAGTTGATATATTGATTATATCGCGTTCGGCCACAATGGGCTCCGCCTACTCTCCTATTGTAGCCAAATCATTGCTTTAGCGGGATCGGGGGAATCCCTGATTTTGTTACAGTGTTTACCACTACTGCGTGCGGAGATATCCTCTGGATTGAGTTCGGGTTTTCCCGTTAAAAGACTCTGAAGGGTGCTTTGGGCCGATTTAAAGCACGATCTCAAGAAACAAGCCCTATGATGCCTTTATGAGGCGGATCGACCATTCTACGACCGCAAAACGCCTCTGACGGCTACTCTGGGAGATTGTGTGGGGTAGGTTGGAAACCCAGATCATCGTAGCTCTGCGAAACTGACGTTGGCCTTCTTCGTTATCCCGAAACAGGCTTACAGTACGGATAGGGTTGTTTTCACCTTTATCCACCCTGATGCAGGGCTTATGATTGTTTTATGGTTGAAAAATAAAAAATTCCTATCAGTTAAATTCCATGATCAGATCGTCGATCTCCATTCGTCCCCGCGCCTCAACGTGCATGTCCATCAGCAAGATGTTGGCGTGCCCTTCCGGATGGGGCGCGCCATGGCGCCAACCCACGTCGTAATACAATTCTTGTCCAACTTTGCGCGGCTGCAAATATGTAATCGCCGGATGATTGAGTTCGTAGGAAAGATCGGCGATCAACAGCACCGTGGTGGATTTCGCCACGGTGCTGAGTTTGGCGGTCTTTGCGGAGGGAAAGCCCCCGCCTGACACGGGAAAGTTCAGGGAGGTGTATTGGTTCATGCCATAACTGATCTTCCACGGATTTCCGGTTCCGGGATAGTCAACGTTGCTCCGGTAATGGTTCTCTTTCAGACGCGTGGAGCAACGAAACACATTCTTGGCGAAATCACTGTTCTTGGTGTTTTGGTCGGCGTTAAATCGGTCCTTTAACACATAGGGGATGAGCAGGGTTTGAAAGTTATTGGTGTTAGCATTGTGACTCACCCCCCAAGCATACGGGAGGCGATCACCATTGTCTTCTGCATACAGCATGGTGGCTAATCCCATTTGCCGCAGGTTGTTTTTGCAGACCGTGGACTTGGCTTGTCGTCTGGCTTTAGACAGGGCTGGCAAGAGCAGTCCCGCTAGAATTGCGATGATCGAAATCACCACCAGCAACTCGACTAGTGTGAAGGCTTGTCGAAACCGAATCGGCAGACAGGAACCGGATTGATTGATAGGAGTTATGTCAAAACATCCCAAAAGACAACCTTCTAAGAACGACTAAATCCTGTTTATTCGGATGATCACTGTCCATCAGGGCGTTGGTGCATGAGTCAATACTTGTCTTGACGGCCAATCATCCATTCATCACATTATAAGCTTGTGAAACCCTGATTTCAATGGAGATCCTACTATGTTCGAGCCGCATAAGGTAGCCTATAGGCATCCAAGATACAAAACAGCATATCGTGTCAAGAAGATCATTGGATGGATCGCAGCCCTTCCCAAAATTGACGAGTTCTCGTTCACAAAAGTCCAAGATGTCGTGACGAATTGCAGCGCAGTTGCTTACTGCTTCAATTAGCTTCCAAAGAACCTACCGAACCAGCCGAATGTCGTCGAAGTACATTGTCCCTGTGCCGCCGGCAGCCGGGCTGCCCTTGGTGCCGATGCCAATCGTAATCGTATTGACATTCGTTAGATTCACGCCCACAAACTCCTGTAGATCGATAACCCACGGGTTCCAGCCTGCTATCTGCGTTGCGCTCGCGTCGTCATGATAGACAACCGACGTACCGCCGGCAGCGACAAACATTCGATCGGCTGCATTGCCAGAATCGCCGCGGAACCACAGGATGAGCTTCATAACACCTTGGGCGGTCCAGTCACGCGCATACGCCAAAGTCAGAGTTGCCTCGGATGTCTTGAGGTTGTTGTCGTAGCGATAGACAAGCGACTGGGCGCCGCCGTAGACGATAGTTGTCTCGGCATAGGGCGGCAGATCTTTACCGACCAGAGCGCCGTTTGTCGTGGTCCCGAAGCCATCGATCCACTTGTCGAATATCCTGTTAATCCCGGGCTCACCGGGGAGAGGATCAACATCATCGTACGACTCGAAATCGTCCACGAGGATGAAGTCGGCCGTCGCGAAAGTCCATACAAGACCTTTGACAGTACCGCTCGGATAGGCCTCATCCACGCGCCAGGCGTAACTGCTGTCCCATGCGAGTCCTCCGGGGTCGTGGCTTTCGGCGCCGAGTGCCCTGGGACCTACGTACTCGGGTGAAGCTGTCGTGGCGTTCTTGACGGCATCTGCGTCGGTGCCGAAGTATAGCTCATGTGAAGCGGCATTATCCGCCAGCGTCCAGCTTAGCGTTTCGATCATCTGCACACCCACCGCGCCGTTGGCCGGCTGGGGATTGCCCACGGCGCCTGGCGTCGTGAAGGCCCAGATATCGCCCTTGTGGGTTTCGAAACCGTCGAATTCGTCGACGCGCCAGTAAAGGACCTTCTCTCGTTCGAGAGTATCGGGATCATAGCTTGGGGATCCCAACGGCATGCCGCTGACGGCATCGTTCACATCGTCATAGTTGTCGCCAAGATAGACGGTGTGCAATTTGGAGCCATAACCTCCCGTCCAGGTAAAGACCGCATTCGGATCTACAAATTCGGCGCCGTCAGGCGGATTGGGGGAATAAGCCGTCTTGGGCGGAACCGAGAAACTCCAGACGTTCCCTTTCCACGGGCTGTTCGGATCGGCGTCATTGACCTCATCGATTCGCCAGTAGTAGGTTGCGCCCGGAACGAGGCCCTCGGGGACAGGGAATCCCGGGAAACCGACAACGAGCATCGTTGTGGCCTGATTGCCCACGAACGTTCCCTCGGCCCCTTCGTCAACGCTGTCGAAATTATCGCCCAGATACACATCGTGCGAAACCGCAGAATCTCCCGCACGCCAGCCAAGGTTAGCCCACGTGGCTTCAAGGAGAGCACCGTCGGCGGGATTGGGACCCAAGGCATACGGATACTCTGATCCGGCACCTTCCATCGCAGCCAGAATCTCCAGCTCCAGCAAAGCATGATTGTACAGCCTGACGTCGTCAATGAGACCATCCCAGAAGTTCGACAAATTCTTGTGACAGCCGATGAAGTAGCCACCCTGTGAATCTTCCATGGTCATCGGGCTCGCCACGCCTTCCGGCTGACCGTTGACATAAATCTGAACGTTGTCGGTGGCTCCACCCTCTGTTACGACCACCGCCGCATGGTACCACGTGTCGGCTTGCACATAGAACCCCGAGGGGACTGTGGCGCCTCCGAGGAACGAGCGAATTTCCGCATCGGCGGCTACGAAAAGCCATGTCCGGCCCGTGCCACCGCCGTCTCCCTGCTGAAAAACCTCCTTGTTCTCGGAGGGCAGTTCATCCAGCTTGAACCAGGCCGAGATGGTAAAATCACCCTGATTCAGAAGAGCCAGGCTGGGACTGTGCGGGATCGTAACGTGGCCGCTTGAACCGTCGAAATCCAGCGCCCCGCCTACTTTGCCGATCGGCTCCCACTGAGTCGTGCCGGTAAGCGTACCATCATTGCCGTTGCCGCTGGAGTCAGGAGCCGTACCGCCGGAGGTCTCATCGAACTTCCACCAACCCACCAGTTCAGCGTTTGCTGCGTTCGAGAGCACTAGGCTAAGAACCAGGACAAAGAATTGTTTTCTGCACATAACATACCTCCTTCAATAAGGTTAGGTTAAAATGGCCGACAACAATAGCCGCCTCAGCGAGATTGCGTATGGTCTATGTCAATATCCGACGACTTGAGATTACCGTCCTTCCATCCAATACCCAGTGTTAAACGCCGACCAAAAGGTGAAAATCCGGTGTAAACCACGGGGTTTTCACTTGCCGGAAGACTGAAGACCTACAAACTTTGTCAACACTGTTTATACCAAATTAACGCCTTGCCCGTCAAGGAAATTCTCCGGGCCGCAAACCCGTGTATCGGCGCGTTCTGCCAGTTCTCTGGACTCAAAGAGCATGTCTCCGCCACCGATTTATGGTCTTGAAATAGTAGATTGGACGATACGTGCTGGCAGCTTGCACTATTCGTGCAAGTTTTTGTTCCGGCTCGCCCTTTCTTCGAACTGGCGCTTCTCGCCAACCGTATAGGACTAAGGACGGATCCATGGCAGGCCGGGCTAAACTACCTACTCCTCCTCTCGGCCTGCTTTTTTTTTGGACTAATCCGGGAAATATACGGCCACGACAAGGACCCGCACGAGAACGTCAATGCCGCGGCGGAGCCTGAATACGAGCAGGACGTTGAGCCGCTGTCACAGATGCTGAAACAAGGTTGGCACGCCGCCCTGCCGGGTTAGTGGTCCCGGCGCGACCCGATGGCCACCCGGATGTTGAGATTGACAGGCGGGGGCAACCACACAGGATTGCCCCCACCGTGTCAATGGCACGACTAAATGTTGTTGGCTTGTGCTTTTTCCTTCTGCTTCTGTCTCTTCAGTCGCTCCTGCTCTTTGATCTTCTGGAAGACGTTCTCGAATACGGATTTGGTCTCAAGCAGGTGTTCTTTCGGCATCACGATCTGAAACGCCAGGTTGCCCGCTTCGGTAGTTCGACCGGCAAAAGCGATGTTGCTTTCGGTCGGTGTGTCAAGCTTCGGCAGGTCTACCTCCCCGGCGGCGGCCATAAAACCGGCGGCCATCTGCATATAACGGACAAAATTGAAAGTGCCGACAACATCGGCCTTATCACCGTTGCCGAGCACCTCCAGCGCCTCCTTCATCTGCGAGCCGATTTGTTTGGGACCTCCCGCTCTGACCTGGTCGATCAGCTCACGGATCATCCCGTCGGCATCGCCGCCGAATGTATACACACAGTTTCCTTTCTCAAAAGCCCACCGGTAATCCAGACCATCGCCGAACAACTTCTCGAACATCTTGGACATCTCGGCCTGCATCTCGCCGTCGCCGCCAACCTTGATTCCCACTTTAGCAGCACCGATCTGTGCACCTTTGTAGGTGCCGACATCGCGGTCGACCTCGACGTCCATTTCAATGCCGAAGCCTTTGTACAGATCGGCAAGGACACCTCCTTCGTCCATCAACTTCAACTCCTCTTCAAGCACCTGCTTGAACGCCTCCTGGTCTTTGACCTGGATGACGTACTTGCCCGTGAACGGCATCGAGTCCTCGGAATTGACGCCAAACGTGACGGCCAACGAATCACCCATCGCGTCGATCCCTTTGGTGATGAGTTTCTCCAGATGTTCTACGTCCGCCTCGCTCATCCCTCCGGGTATCATCTTGCCAATGAGCTTGAAGAGGCCCGCATAGGTGGTTTTTAGATTTTCATGGTCGACTTTGCCGGCCACGTTAAACATCGCACCGTCTTCGAGATAGCCCAGCATGTGGTCGAGATCGCCCTCCAGTGGCTCGCCTACGACTGCCGCCATCATGGAACCAGGCACGGGCTTGAGACCCAGGGTCACGCTGCAGGCCTCGGCGCTCGGCGCCACCGCCAGCGTAACATTCTCGGTCCCCTCGAGCACCGTCTTGAAGATACTTCCGTAGAAGTCGACTATGCCGTCCAAGGCGGCAGGATCCATCGGCAACTGTTCGCCGCTCTCTTTAGCCTTCTCAAGTTGGGCTTTCATCTGCCCGAGCACGCCACCAAGCATCGGCTGGATCATCGGTGCGCCCTGCTTGACGTTCAAATACACCCACACTGGCGAGCTTGCGGCCTGTTTCCTCGTATCGGGATCGAGGCCGGCGCCCAGGCTGCGTTTTCTCTGTGCCAGCAATTTCTTGACCTTGATCAGTTGACCGCGAGCATTCGGCGGGCAAAGCAGAGCAAACCGCCGGAAATTCGTCACCAACCCCTTGGGTCCGCCGTTGACTGTTATCGTCGATATTCCCTGCTCGTCGGCCTCTCCGACATTGGGATTCCGGGAGACAAAGTTCTCATACTTGCTGGTCGGCAGCAAAGCTCCAATAAAAATGTTGCCCATCGGACCGCCCGTCGACTCACCCTGGACATTCAGGGCAAAAATCGCAATACTTCCTCTCCTGTTGACGCCTCTGAGCTGGTCGCCGCCGAGCAATCCGGTCAACTTGGAAAGCAACGCGGCTTTGGCGTCAACCGGCGCGACATCCTTGAGGAACGCATTGAGCGAATCCAGGGTGGCGTCAAACCTGTTGATGCGCACACAAAACAGGCTCCTGGCCGGGATTGCCGACATCACACCGGCGGCACCGCCCCGGCGGGGCTTGGCAGCGTCTCTCGCCCACACGCCTCCGGTGGCCAACAGGACCACCATCGCTATGAGCATGGCGTTTCTTAGACATTTCGAATTGAACATGATCGCTCCTTTCTAAATTGACCGACTTTCTGTGTTATTCGCATACAATAGTAATAACGCGCGACAGACAAGAATATCACGACCTTTTTTCAAGAATTCGATTTAATTTGACATTTTGTTCGCGCTAGGCTCTGTCGGATAACTCCGTCGTCGGCCCGAGAGCGAGCGGTTTTTCGCCTGGCAAAGACGGCGAAGCAGGCGATATTGGTTTTATCGTCGATGCAGCCGGATGCAGTCAGGCGGAAAATAAGCCGCTCGAAGCCAGATCGAGTTTTCAGACAGAGCCTGGTGTGCAACTGCCTCTCCCGACACGAGAAATCTCACGGCCAGGTAACCGATACGTCTACGTCCGGATCGGCTTTCTTGATCCTCCGATACTCATCCCTCTTTATACTGCACATAATCCCATTCAGGAAAGGAAATACCATGAAAAACCACATAGCCAAGAGAATGACCACAAAGTTGCCGGTGCCGTCGCGAGCGAATGTGCGAAAGTGCTGCAAGAACTGAAGCCCATTGTCGCCTTCGAGGAAGCTAATATGGTCGATGGCCCAGGGGACGGACAATCCAATGGCCACCCCGCCGCCGGCAATTATCCCGCAGGCGACCCGCCCCGCAGCCGCCAGCCCCACGCCAACCCCCAGCGGCGCCAGCGATAGCCCACCGACCGAAACCAACCCGGCCAGCGCCACAGCCCCAAAGGAAATGAGGCCCAGACCGATGTTGCCAAAGGCAAACAGGCCCACTGCAACGTTCCCGAAAGCAATGATTCCCACCGCTCTGGGTCCTATGGCGACGACCCCGCGAGCAGTGCCCTCCGTGCGAACGTCCAACAGGGGAAAGCCCTTCCTCAGGCCATAACCGACGGTCCGAACGGTGCCGTGAGCCTTAATGGCTCGCGAGACGGCATCCTCGTTCGGTAGGCCCTGCGCTTCGAGTTCGGTTATCTTCTGCCGCAGATGGTCCTCAAGCTCGAGTCGGATCTTTGCCGCGTCTTCTTCCTTTCGATTGGCATAAATCATTACATGATCGAGATACTTTTGAAGCGCCCTACTCATGAGACAACTCCTTTCAATTTTGGCTGCGGCGAGAGTCTTTCCGCCGATCCCACGACTTTTCTCATTACGGCCGAGAGTATCAGCCATTGCTCGCGGCTCGCGGCAAGGGCCTTGCGGCCCTTTGGGGTCAAACGATAGTATTTTCGTTGCCTGCCGTTCTCGGCCAAACGCCATTTCGCGGCTATCAGTTTCTTGTCTTCCACCCGATGCAGCACCGGATATACCGTACCCTCGCCAAGCCGCAGGATTCCCTCGGCGCGGTCGTTCAGCTCTTTGACAATGGCATAGCCGTAGCTCGGCCCGGATTCCAGAATGGCCAACAGCAGCGCCTCCACGTTGCCGTCAAGTGTTTGCTTGCTCAGTCTCGTCATATCTCTGCTCCCCGGTAAAACCCAACATATTGTTCCAGGCTCATCGCAATATTATACCTTACAGTACAAGGTATACTATATACTATACAGTGCAAGGTATCGCTGTCAAGGGAAAATTTATTATTTTGCGAGAACTTCTCTTACCCTTGTCCATCAGTGGCGGGCTGTCGGAGAGACGTCAGAAAATCCACCGAGACAGGGCGTCCGTAGGATTCAAGCGTAGGATCGGCATCATGGTCAAGCGGGATTCGTCCTATCTCTGCATTGTTGTTGGACGCTGCCTCGTGGAGTGCCGTAAGCCCGCAACTGGCTCGGATGTTGGGATCGGCCTCTCGTGAAAGCAGGAGCCTAAGGAACCGCGCATAAATAATTGATCCATTTCTCATCTCATCTTCACGCCATCTTCAGTCGCTTCTCAATCGTGAAATCCGCGACGTAGAATAGCTACGCCTGTGGTTTCGCTCAATCGGGCGCGACTAAATCTGACGCAAATCTGAGCGACAAATGAAGCACTTATTTATGCGCGGCTCCTAACCATGTCAACGTGCCCATGCGAGGCGACATCGATTAGAGCCGTCCACTTGTCTGTGCCCCTGTAGGTTGATGATCAATTCTGGACGGTGGTTTCGTACCGTACGCCGTCGGGAACGGGGACCGGAACGGCCACGGTGACGCCGTGGTCACCGGCGGTCTTGCGGGAAGAATCGACGGCGATAAAGGCGGTATAAGATGACATCAGGCCGTACTCGAGAGCAACCTGCCTGATCTCGCCCGGCAGATCAAGATTGTTGTCGTAGACGGCCTGATTGCCCAGGGTCTCGATTCTCTTTCGCGCCCATACGCAGGCGACCCCCGGATGCGCAGCGGTCGAATCTTCGAGATTGACGGGAATGTTGATCTCCTGAGTCAGGTCTCCCACGCCGCCCGTGACGCGGATGGTCGTGTTGCGCCCGCCTTTGAATCGGCCGGTGACGATAACCGGTCGACCCACGAAAAGATCGGGAATGCGACTCGGGTACATGTCCGTGACCTGCATGCCGCCCCAGTCGATTGCAACGTCCGCAAGGGCCGGATGGCTGATGCGGTCGTAGAACTCATCGACGACCTGTCCGGCGCTGTCGTCGGGGCCGATATAGGCGACGGCGCCTTGTCCGAGCGCGGCCATCCTATCGAGCAAGTATCGGTTGACCGAGGAGCCGACGCCGAAGCTGAAGATCCGACTGGCGCCAAGGCTGTTGTGGACTTCGGCGAGGATCTGCTCTTCGTTGCCTATGTAGCCGTCGGTCATGAACGAGACCAGGCGAAATCTGTGCGGGTCGTGGGCGAAGCCGAGCGCCGCTTTGATGCCCTCGATCATCATCGTACCCCCGCTGCCGTGCAGGGACTCGACGTATTTGAGGCCCTTGCGGATATTGGCAGGCGTTGCGGCCACAGGATCGGGCCCGAGCTTCGAGGCGTTGTTCGAGAAACGGATGACCTGGAACGTGTCGTCGGGCTGTAGTTTCTTGAGGGCGCGCGTGATAGCCTGTTTGGCCTTGGCGATGGGCTTGCCGCTCATGCTGCCCGAGCAGTCGAGAACGAAGATCATTTCCATCGGAGCGCGCTTTAGATACGACAGATTCTCAGGCGGGTACAGCATCATTGTGAAGAATCCGCCCCGCTCGTCGCTGTGGGTGACAAGGGCCGATTTCACGGTCTTGCCCGCAACTTTGTAGCGCAGGACGAAGTCCTTGTTGGGAATGCTGTCAAGACTGCTGAGCTTGATCGTCCGCTTCTGGCGTGACGCAGAGCTGTTGGTTATCACATGGCTCGAGCACACGAGCTTCTCTATCGCGACCCCGGCGTCGATATCGACCGCCAGCGAGATATCATGGCCGCTGCGCTCGCCGGGCTTGAGGTACCAGACTTCTGTCTTCTGGCCCGATATGCCTGCTTTGCCCCGTCCGACGGCGCCGACACCATCGGTGAAACCGGGAGGGTTGAATCGAGGCCCGACGACCATGGGGAATACGAACTCGTACCATCCGTCCACGTAGGCCAGCGTGTTGAAGTACTTGATGTTGACGTCGATCTGCTTTCTCGGCTCGATGTTGGCGACCTTCTGCGTGAAGATGTTGGGTCTCTCCTGGGTCAGAAGCGAGGCGACGTGCCCCTGCTGTCTTGCTTGGCTGTATATCCGCTCGGCCTCCTTGCGCTCGCGAATGATGCCACGAATGCGACGCTTGCCGATGGTCATGACAAACTCGTTGATCGCAGCGTTCTGAGGTAGCGGGAATACGTACACCGCTTCGATCTTCTCGTCGTAAGGATTGTGAAACTGCTGGGTGACGCTGACGGTCGCGATATAGCCGCTGATTTGGCCCTTAACGTCGGTATGCTTGAGAGGCAGGGGAATCTTCTTGTCCTTCTTGGGCAACTTGGCCAGCATAGCGCCGCAGCCTGGACCTTCGTCGTCGGGAGCGACTCGGACAACCTGCACTTCGGCCTTGGCAATCACCCAAAGCTCATCAGCCGAGACATTGATCAACTCAACAGGTATCCGCCTGCTCGATATGCTGTCATTTTCCCTCCACCCACCGCCAAGGTAGTCCGATCTGTACTTCTTCGAATTCGCGGAAGACGATGGGGCTCGCGGACCTGTCTGATCAAACACACGGATCTGTTCACCCCCAAAACCGCGGCCGTAGCCACTTCTACCATTAGCGGACTTGTCAGGCCTGATAGTGCCGCTCCAGTCATAGGTGACCTTGTCACCGAAGCCACCCGCCCCACCTACGCCGTCGCCGTCTGCATCTGCATCACCGAGAACTTGTAAATGCTCGCCGAGAACAGGCAAGGGCTGGCCGCCGGTCGTCACGCCACTACCTGTCACACGACCACCGGGACCACGAGCCACCGCGTCCGCTTCGCTCTTCGATTCAGGGTCCCTGGCAATCGCCTGCCAATCCATGGGATGGGTAAGCTCCTTATCTGCTGAAGTTTCAGCAAGAGTCTCCAACCTCGACGTCATCAGGAAATCGGGCTTATCGGGAGCGGGCACATTTGTCACATTCTGTTTGGACGCGGACTTTTCCTCGTCGTCGCGAACTTCTGCATGGGTGATCGACTTATCTTCAGACTGGCTCACTGCCGTATCCCTGCGCCCGGAGCAACCCACGACGAAATGACCGATCATTACCGCTACTGTCAAGCTGAGAAGAATCGATATTAATAGTGTTTTCTTTTTCACTTTGGTTCTCCCTTTTCGAATGTAATCTTAGCTGGTATCTCATTTCCATCGGCATCACCGGCAACGGTAAGCTTAAGCTCATATTCCGGCTCAGCCTCGCCCGTGATTTGCAGATGTATCGTGGCGATTCGCGTGCGCCCGGTGGGCAGGTCTTGGCCCGTGTTGAAGGCGGCGATGATGATGCGGTTCTGCGCGAGTGCGGCCGGGTCGTAGTACGGCGCTTCGGAGAAGGCTTTGTGTTTGCCGCCTTCGACGCCGACGATTTCGATTTGCCCGGTGGCGGCTTTAAGCTCGAACTGATAAGCCGCGAGGCTGCGGTTGCCCGAATCAAGATAAATATGCAGCGGGGCAAAACGCACGCCAGACTCAAGCGTAAGGTCGTCATGCTCGGACTGTTGCGCCACCACGGGCACCATCACACAAACGCTGGTTAGGATTATTGCCGTAATCTTTTTCATTATAAGAATCCCTTATCCAGTCTGACGGCCGCCAAGGCGACCGTATCGACATCGCCACGGTTAACCAGACCGTCGCCGTTAATGTCCAGATTAGCCCCGCTGTCGCTCGCCAGCTCGATCTGCCGGGCAAGTTTGAAGGCATCGAGAATGTCCACCCGCCCGTTCCGGTCAAAATCAACCGCCCCGGCTTTGGTGAGACCGGAATAACGAACGGTCGGCCCGGGTTTATTCGTAAGATTCAAGCTAAACGCCAGAACAACGACAGCCGCCGCCGCGGCAGCCTTCCACAGACCAGCCCAGCGGAACCGCCCGCGTCCGCTTTGGGGGAATTTACGCCCGACAAAGTGCCGACCGGCCCGATCCAGAATCGCCCTGTCAACCTCGGGTGGCACGGAAAGCTGCGGCTTGAAGAGGGCATCCATGTCCTCTGTGAGCTTTGAAGAAACTCGCAGGTCTTGGTTCTCATCGAAATGTTCCATTCTTTCGGTCATAATTGTAGCTCCACTATGTTAAGAAGCCAAAGGTGCCGAAAGGTTCACAGTTCTCTATAGTTTTTTTCACCCGGGCAGATTTGCCGCTTATCCAAGAAAATAGTCTCGCGTCCGGTGGTCGTCGCGCAGTGCTCGTAAGGCGTGGTGCAATCTGGACTTGACGGTGCCCAGAGGCATGTTCAGGGCGTCGGCGATCTCCTGCAGACTCATGCCATCGACGAATCGCATCAGCAGAATTTCACGCTGGGCCTCGGGCAGTACGGCCAGAACGGCGCCCAGTTCCGACCGGGAACGTTCGGTTTCCTGCGACGCCGGGGCGGTCAGCTCGCTCAATGCCTCGTCGTCGGATACAAACCGGCGATTCTTGCGCCGGAGGGCAAAGGAGATATGCTTGACCACCGGATAGAGAAAGGTCGTCATCGCCGCGGTAAGCTCGAAACCGGGGAACTTGCCGAGCAAGTAGGCAAAAGTCTCCTGGAGGACGTCAAGTGCGTCCTGGTTGTTTCCCGTGAAGCGCCAGGCCAGGCGGTAGACCCAGTCGCGGTATCGGTGGTAAAGAATCCCGAATGCTTCGGAATCGCCCTGGTTTGCTAACTCAATCAGTTCCTGGTCAGATTCCACGAACAATAACCTCCGGCCAGGCTCTGTCTGAAAACTTCGTCGTCGGCCCGAGAGCGAGCGGTTTTTCGCCTGGCAAAAACGGCGGAGCAAGCGATGTTGGTTTCATCGTCGATGCAGCCGGATGCCGCCAGGCGAAAAACAAGCCGCTCGAAGCCAGATCGAGTTTTCAGAAAGAGCCTGAGAAAAGACCATACTCGCACGATCGCCTTAACTTACAACGGCCGCCGCATACAGTCTACCTGTTTGGACCGCCTCTTGACAAGCAGCAATGTATGAGCAGCGGCGAGAACGAGCGGCAATGTGCGGCCCCGTCTACAACCCATGCGCACTCGGTTGCATCCGATAATATCATAGGCCACCTGAAGGTTCGCACTCGGCGATGGGCAAGAACGTGATTTCACCCCCGGAAGCGCGCACATGGATTTTCAGCTAAAGTGCGTCCACAGCGCTGTCGATACCAGTATTAGTGATTTGACTAATAAGGTTTTTTCTCCCCTCCGGAAAACATCGGGTAGCAAACCGCTACGCGATGTTTTCTTTTTATCACCACTGCGCCTCAACATACGGCCCTATGGGGCCATCCGGCGTGAGCTTCGGCCGGGATCTGATTATCGCTTCGGCCATCGCAATGTCGCTTCGGCAGGTGATCTTGATGTTCGAAGAATCCGCTTGGACAATTGTCACTCGGTGGCCCAGCGCTTCGACCAATTGCGCGTCATCGCTGATGCTGCTCTTGTCGAGGTTGTCGAGATCATCGTAAGCCTTTCTCAGCAATTCGGCAGAGAAGACCTGCGGCGTCTGAGCTTCGTAGAGATCGCTCCTGTCGACGGTCTTAGATATCGCATTGTCCTTGACCTGCTTGATCGTAGCCGTGACGGCACAGGCCGGAATCGCCGCGCCGCTTTCGCCCGCGGCGACGATGCTCGCCTCGACTATTTTTTCGGTCACGCAGCACCGGCAGGCATCGTGAACGGCGATCAGGTCAATATCGTCCTTGACAAGCTCGAGCCCTTTCTTGACGGTGTCAAAACGCTCGACTCCACCCAGGAGAGTCTTCACACCGAAGAACTTCAGATTGGGACCCCATTTTACGCTCACAAGCTCTTCGTCTTCGGGAGCGATGACCAGCAGAACCTGCTTGACATCCTCGCGGTTGGAGAAAAGCTCGACACTCCGCAGAAAAACCGCTCTGCCTGCGACGTCGACAAATGCCTTCTTCCTTTTTCCACCGAACCGGCTGCTGGCCCCGGCGGCACAAATGATTGCTGCGACATTCTTGCTCATTGCGAAAGTTCCCGTTCTGTAATCAAGATCAAAGATCAAGAATCAAATATCAAAATTATAGAGCCGCTTCGTGGGCTGTCTTAAAGAGAGTCCCGGCTTGCCGGGATTCCGCAATTTTGATATTTGAATCTTGATTTTTCATTTTAGTATTCAATCCCAGGCCTTGCAGGCTCACCTGCATCAAACGGATGCTTGATGTTCTTCATCTCCGTCACCAGGTCCGCCAGTTCCATCAACTCAGGCGTCGCGCCCCGACCGGTCAGGACAATCTCGACCGCAGGATACCGCCTGTTAATGAGATTCTCAACATCTTGGAGCTTAGCCAGACCCCTTGACAAACAGAATACGATCTCATCGAGAATCAGCACATCGTAAAGTCTATTCTGCGCCATTTCAGCAATTCTCGCAAGGACCTCACTGATTGTAGTCCTCATCTCGGCAACGGTCTTCTCATCCGGCGCCGATGCGGACATGTTCCAGGCAACATCGAGGGCTTCGACCCTGATCCCAAGAGTTTCCCGTTGCAGCGCGAGACGCTCGCCTATCTCCAAAGCAGGCGGCTTTAGGAATTGATAGATCAGGACCTTATTGCCCCGGCCGGCCGCACGCAACGCCAGGCCGAACGCCGCTGTTGTTTTGCCCTTGCCGTGACCGGTATAAATCTGGACGAGCCCTTTTTCCAACATGCCGGCATTATACGGGGTACGCCGGCCGGCATAAAGCGCCAAATCAAAGTGCGAGACACCAACAAGGTAAAGTCCGGTTCCGTTGTGACCGAATGATCCCGAAACAAGAACGGCTCCATGTGGACAATCGTTGGATTTGAGGCTGAGAATCTCAAATTGTGCAAATTTGCTTGCAATGCGGCCCGCTTTTGTGTAATTTACCGTTAAATTGTGGCGGCGTAGCTCAGTTGGTTAGAGCATGGGATTCATAAGCCCAGGGTCGTTGGTTCGAATCCAACCGCCGCTATTGAATTGAAAAACTTGAATAAACTGCGGCAAGAATACATTGCCCCCTTCGTCTAGTGGCCTAGGATATCAGGTTCTCATCCTGGAGACAGGGGTTCGACTCCCCTAGGGGGTATTTCACTATCAGCCAAGACAGCATTTTTTTGCGTGTCTTGGCTGTTTTTCTTTACACTGTTAGTCATTAGGGGTCTATGTTGGGCACCCTGATACGGCGAACAGGACGTCAAACAGAATTGCCCCGCAAAGTCGGTGACATCGGGCAGTTGCTTGACCGCGTGACGCTCGGTCTTGTCGAAACATCTGGCGTATGTATTGAACGTCAACTTCGGATCCGAGTGCCTGGCGAGCTTCTGAACTACCTTCATCGGAGTCCCGCTGTTCGCCAAGAAGCTGATGTAGGAGTTCCGCAGAGAGTGAAAGCATATCTCGTTCCCGTCCCGGTCGATAGGTGGAATATCGGCCCGCTCCATATCGGCCCTGACAAGGTCTTTCGTGTTCACCCACTGGCTCAAACAAGAGAATACCCTGTCGGTGCGTTTCGGTCGGCGTTGGTCTCTAAGTGATTCCAGGATAGCCACTGTGGCCCGCTCTATCGGCTGCGTGGCCTTCTTGCTGTTCTTAGCCAGCTTTGCCGGGACCGTGACGAAAGCGTCGTCGTCTGACAGATATATATTGCCCCAGGTCAAGTGCAGTAATTCCTTTCGGCGTAGTCCCGTCACCCCGCCGAGCAAGTACAGCACCGCCCGCTCGGGACCACTGCTTCTACCGACCTTCACGTCCTGAACAAATGTTGTCCTTAACAGGTGCATGAACTGTTCGGGCGTCAGAACGCCCTTCTCTTCTTCGTCCCGGTCTGGCTTTGCCAAATCCTTCAATGGGTTCCGCATTATACGCTGGTCTTCTTGCATCCAGTTGAGAAATGCCGACATTGCATCGAGATAATGCCTGGCCGTTGTCCCGGTGAAGCGGTCCCGCATCTTGCCGGCGTACACCTCGACCTTCGAGCGTGTGATGTCCCGCATGAAAACGAAACGGCAATCCTGGATAAGCGTTCTGACCCGGTTCGGCACTTTCCGGCTATAATCCGTTGACCGCTCGTGTGCCTTCAATACTCCTCGCCACTCCTCGACGTGCTGAATCAATGGCTTGCTGGCTTCCCCCTGCTGGCCGTCCACGATCCCCCACCCAATCAACTTCTTTAACAGGCTGTCGTTGACAGTCTCAAGCCACTGGTGAAGTTTAACGTTCAGCTCACCCCCGACGGATCGGCACCGCACAAGCTCCTCGATGTTCCGGCCAAACTGTTCAGTTGCTCGCTCATCGGTGAAGCCAGCCAGCCGGTGCATGATCTTCCAATGGTGGAAAACTCCAGATAGAATTTCTTGGTCGGGCTCTTCGTGCCGTCGTGTTGCTTGCATAAGGGCTTGAAAATTCGTATGGGTCTCGCCTATGAATGTAAAGATTTTAGGTGATCCGATGAGGGCGACTTGTAGGCGGGCTTGCAGGTTGGGGCAGAAAATATCAGCTTCGAAGATATGCAGAACGGATTGAACGGACTGTACCAATAGAAGAACCGCACTGCAAGAGTGGATAATCTCCCGTCTCGTGAATCGCATAAAGGGCCAGTCCGAGTCAGAGCTTCGTTACTCTCTTCCCGCCGGCATGAGCCGTTTCAACTCTTCGAACCAGTTCTCGGCGACGAGGAGTTCGGTCATCGGAGGTTCCTCTATCAATGCGCGTTGAATTCAATGAAAGGCCAATACGCCTTCTGAACACAGGTAGAATCACTGCATACCTATGGCTTAACGCGTATCAGTTTAACATCCGCCTTGGCCCGGACTTCCTGGACCTTTTCAGGATGGGCCAGTAAGTCTTTAACCTTCATGAAGTCCAGGATGCTCAGGTTCAACCGGTCGTTTTCCAGGGTGATCAAAGCGTACCAGTCCGGCAGCCTGCTGGCCATTTCCTTGGATCGCATGTCTTCTGAACCCAGGAAGACTCCCATGAGTGACAAAGTCTGGATCTTGAATACATGAGCAGAAAACGTGACGCGCTCGTCTGAATCAGATGTAAATTGGATTCTGAAATGACTGTCCTCAGCGCGTATATCAATAC
>Ga0255052_10000694_pt1 | contig 26670 bp, 18 predicted proteins | sample JV7_2_21_MG_FD_188632 | JGI IMG/M metagenome (GOLD analysis project Ga0255052, IMG submission 188632) | Seawater microbial communities from Jervis Inlet, British Columbia, Canada - JV7_2_21 | ecosystem: Environmental > Aquatic > Marine > Inlet | place: Canada: British Columbia | collected...
CTCGTGCCCATCACAATTACCTGGTGGAAACCGTACTACCTGCGTGCCGCAGTAGACCCGAAGTACGAGAAAAGTACCCCGTAGCTGTAGGAGCGGCTTCAGCCGCGAAGCTGTCGCGGCTGAAGCGGCTCCTACAGCTTGGTTCTAGTCCAAACGTTTCGAGAAGCGCAACGCAGCCGCCGTCATTGCGACGAACGCGAAAGATCCCAGGTAGATCAGGGCGAATGGCATGTCACCCAGCGATGCCTCGCGCAGCATTATTCCACGGGTCAGGCGAATGAAATGCGTGATTGGCAGTGCTTCGCCAATGTACTGCGCCGCGACCGGCATGCCGTCGAAAGGAAACATGAATCCCGATAGCAGGATTGACGGCATCATGAGGAAGAAAGTCGCCTGCATGGCCTGAAACTGTGTGCTGACCATGGTTGAGACGAACAGCCCCAGCGCGAGATTGGCCGCGATAAAGAAACTGGCTGCAACATACAAGTCCAGAACACTGCCGCGCACTGGTACATCAAACAGCAAATCACCAATCGCGAGTATCAATGCGAGTTGCACCAGGCCAATCGCGATGTACGGGAGGATCTTGCCAATCATAAGTTCGGCTGAGGTCACCGGCGTGTTGATGAGTAATTCAAGATTGCCGTGCTCGCGTTCGCGAACGATAGCAACGGCCGTGAAGATCATCATGGTCATTGTGAGAATGACGCCCATGAGACCAGGCACGATGTTCACCGGTGTGCGGCGCTCCGGATTGTAGTAGGGCCGGACTTCAATCGCCGATGGTTCTTGCTCCCTGCGGTTGGAATCGAACGCGACTGGCATGTTACGCAGTTGATTAGCAACACCGAGCACGGTGGGATCGCTGCCATCGACAAGAATATGGGCAGCCGCACGGTTGGGATCGACTACACGGCGATCAAAGTCGGGCGGGATTGAGATGCCGATTGAAACATCCCCAGTGCGCAGCAGTTCCTCGAGGTCCGCAACAGAGTCCACCCGGTGCCGCACGTCCGCTACCTGCGTTTCACCAACCTGAGCGATAAATTCACGCGACAGGTGCGTGTTTGCCTCGTCTGCCACTGCGGTTTTGAGGTTGCGGACATCGGTGTTGATCGCGTAGCCAAACATCAGGATTTGCATCAACGGCATGCCGAATATCATTGCGAATGTCAGGCGATCGCGCCGTAACTGGCGCACCTCTTTGCGCGTGACGGCCATGAGACGCGAGAGAGACTTCATGCTGCGCGTTGCTCAGGTTTCAGCGTGACTGCGACAAAGACGTCTTCAAGTGTGGCGTGCGCGATGCGTGTTTCTGCTGTGATGTTTTGTTGTCGCAGGTTTCGATTGACGAGGTCGAGCGCGTCGCCGACGGATTCAGGAATCAGGACACGCAGTCGGATGCCGAGCTGGGTAACGCTTGCGACGACAGGAATTTGTTTGATGACGGATTGTGCTTGGTACGGATTGTCGGCGAGCACTTCTACAATGTTCATGCCGGTGCTGTCTTGCAGTTCCTGGGGGGCACCATCTGCGACCTTGACGCCGTGATCGAGAATGGCGAGCCGATGGCAGCGCTCGGCCTCGTCCATGTAGTGTGTCGAAACGAGGATTGTTGTGCCGCCCTCAGCAAGGCGAAACAGGTTGGCCCAGAAGTCTCGGCGGCTTTGCGGGTCCACTGCGCTGGTCGGTTCGTCGAGTAACAACAGGTCAGGATGATGCAGAACCGCACAGGCCAGGGCGAGGCGCTGCTTCTGGCCGCCACTCATGGTCCTGACGAATTGTTTGTACTGCCCGGTCAGGTCGTATTTTTCCAGCAGTTCGTCGATGCGCGGCTTGCGATTTGCAGCTGGCACCGAGTAGATCTCGGATATGAACTGCAGATTCTCGACAACGGTCATGTCGCCGAACAACGAGAACTTCTGCGTCATGTAGCCAATCCTGGGCTTGAGCTCATTGGATTGATCCGGTACGTGATAGCCGAGGACATCCGCGGTGCCCTCAGTTGGGGTTAACAGGCCGCAGAGCATACGAATAGTCGTCGACTTCCCGGATCCGTTCGGCCCGAGAAAGCCATAGATCGATGCCTTCGGGACATCCAGGTCCAGGTGGTCGACAGCGCGCAGGTCGCCGAAGTGCTTGCTCAGGCCGCGGGCACGTATGGCAAGTTCGTCATTCATTCATCGATGCCCAGGAGCAGGTCTACCTCGACCGGCACGCCGTCGGGCAAACGTTCACGATCATCGACGATATCGATTTTGGCCAGGTAAGTGAGGTGGCCGCGATCGCGTTCAGTCAATGCGTAGTAGGGCGTGAACGCCGCTTCGGAGGCGACCCAGCGAATGCGCCCACTGATACCGTTCTCCAGTCCATCGACAAATATGGTTGCGGGCATGCCGACGCGTACGCGCACGCGCAAATGCTCAGGTACGTAGACGCGCGCGTGTGGTTGCTCGCCCGGCAGCAAGATGAGCGTTGGCCGGCCTGGTATTGGTCGTTCTCCAAGTTCGAACAATCGACTGTCGACGAGTCCGTCAACAGGTGCGGTAATGTCGTGGCGGGCGGCGTCCACAGCGAGCAAATCGCGGCGTGCTGCGGCCTGTTTTACGGCGTTCTCGGCTTGTGCAAGTTCCTCAACGGTCGTGCCTGTCAGGAGTTCCTGCAATTGCGCGCGACGGAGTTTGTCATTGGACTGCGCGGCGTCCAGTGCGGCTTTCGCACGATCGAGCAATTCATCCGAAGCGAGTTTCTTGTCAAATATCTCTTGCACACGCGCGTAGTCGGAGCGACGAAACGCCAGCTCGTCCTTGGCGCCCTCGACGTTCGCACGTGCGGCCGAGATTTGCTCGCTGCGCGGCCCACGGACCAGTTCATCGAGGCGCGCCTGCGCCTGCCCCAGCGCCGCCTCGGCTTCGGCCAGCCGCGCGTCAGCGCGTGAGGTGTCCTGCCGCATCAAGACCTGGCCGGCTGATACCGCTTCGCCTTCTGTAACCAGGATTTCGGTAATCGGTTCTGCCACCTCAGCGGTGAGCTCGATCCTGTCGGAGGCAAGTTCGCCGACAATACGGTTTTCGTCCGTGGGGGCGTCGCAAGCGGCGAGAGCAAGCGCACCCGCAGCAATGAGCCAGTGGCGCCGCACATTCATTGTATTTCTCCTTTCATGTGCGCGATCAGCACATCGATCTGCGCTTCGATCAGGCGGTCGGTATCGGGACATTGCTTTTCAAACAGCAACTTGAAAATGACCGAGAACAGGACGGGCATGACGAACAGGTGCGGCAGGTCGGTTACTACGCTGCGCCGGAACTCACCGTTCTTGACGCCGCGTTCCAGAATCACGGTCAGTGCAGCAAGGCCGCGCGACACGACATTCTCCCAGTAAAACTGCAACAGGTCCGGATACTTCGGACCCTCCGAAATCATCAGGCGAACAAGAACACTAATGGGCGAGCCGGGCACGGTCTTAACGAAGGCGAGAAACGGGCCGCGCAGAAACTCTTCGCTTGATAGTTCGGAGCTGTCAATAATCGCGGTTAGCTCGTCAATTTTGGGAACGACAAAACTTCGAATGACGGCCTTGAACAGATCCTCTTTGGTCTTGAAGTACAGGTACAGGAGTCCTTTGCTGACGCCGGCACGTTTGGCGACCTCATCAACCTTGGTCGCCGCGTAGCCTTTGTCCGCGAATGCGGCCAGGGCGGCCTCAGTTATTTCCTGTGGTCGGTCTTCCTTTCGACGGCGAAAACGGGGCTCTGGCATGGCTCGATGGACCTTACTGACTGGTTAGTCAGTAGAGTATAGTTAATGACCGGCCGGTCAGCAAGTGAAGTGCATCACATTCCTTCATAATGCGGCCCATGTTTACCTACATTGATCCCACGGTCCGCGAGAGGTTGGTCGCGGCCGGAAAACTGTTTCGTATCGACGCCGGAGATCGCAGAATTAGTGTGCTTGGACCGATCCCTTTACCTCTACAGGTTGCCGAAAAGCACATTGATGTGCAGTGGTTTGCCACTGTTCGCAACACTGAATTGACAAAGATTGAGGATCTCGCTGCCGATTTACGCGCGAAGCACGGGCAGCAGTCGTTCGCTGAGCTCGCGTCGTCCATGGCCGTGAATAGTGTGCTGCTGGTCGGTGATCCAGCGACGTGGACCGATCCGCTGATACGGGTGCACTCGAGTTGTATGACAGGTGATGTCTTCGGCTCACAGCGTTGCGAGTGCGGGCCGCAGTTTCAGTCGGCAATGGATCTGATCAATCAGGACGAGCAGGGCGGCATGCTCATTTACATGTCAGGTCATGAAGGCCGTGGCATTGGTTTATGGGCGAAAGCGGCAACTTACCTGTTGCAGGACAGCGGCGAAGATACTTACCAGGCAAACCGATCGCTTGGCCTACCGGATGACTCGCGAGACTTTAGTGATGCCGCGGCGCTCATCAAACACTTTCGTGGTGACGGCCCGTTTCGTCTGCTGACCAACAATCCGAAGAAGATCGAAGACCTCACGGCTGCGGGATTAAGCGACATCACACCGGTCAAGCATGTGTTTGGGGTCACAGATTCTAACAAGCGCTATCTTGCGGCCAAGCGCGACTGGGGTCATCGCCTCGGCGACGAGGACATCGACTGCTCTTGACCCAAAGCGAACATACGGCAAAAGGATGATCTCGCGAACAGGTGTTCTCATCCACGTCGCCAAAAATGCTAGCTGATATGGATTAACGATGAACAGCAATACCACTACGTTGGGCAAGCCGTACAGAACGCCCTGGACTCTGAGGGCATATGATGCGCTGCCCGGCAATCCGCTCTGGATAGGTATCGGATTTACGATCGGCCTGCTCTTGGTTTTTTTTATTGGCAGAATTCTTACCGAAGGTGCGTATAACTCGACATCGGACGAGCTTCGGGTAGCGATCACCCAAATCTTGATAACGACATATAGCGCGTCCGCATATGCGTACCTGCTCATGACTGCACGCAAGACAACGCATGACTTGACGCCCGTTGCCCGACACATTCCGCAGTGGCAATCGATTGTCGACCGGGCTGGCACACACCCACGGTGGGTTCTGCTGTTAATTGGAGCTGCTAGCTACCTGATCTTCGGTGTTGCTGCAACGAATGCGACTACTCCTGAGCCAACAAATCCATGGGATTGGCAAATGTGGACCTACGACGTCTACTGGCATCGGGCTACGACCGTGTTATTCGTGTGGTGGCTGGCGTGTCTTTGCTACGTAAGCGTAGTGGAGTCCGCACGATTGTCTCATTTGTCAGAAAACATCGAGTCCGTCGATATTCTCGACTTGGGTCCATATCAGCCGTTGATCCGCCAGGGCTTGACCAACGCGCTACTAGTGATCGGCATCGTATCGATTATGTCGCTCCTGGGCGTCGAATCCCGATATTGGCCAGTTTTGGCGGGATCCTGGATCATGTGCATAACGTTGTCGTGGATTGGAATGATGTTGCCATTGCGCGGCATTCGAAAAAAAATCAGGGTCGCCAAGGATCAGGAACTCGATTGGTGCAGGCAGAGCCTCAAGGTTTCCAGAGATGCGCTGAAGTCCGGTGCGGGTGAACAGCAGTCCATTGCCGAAATCGTGGCGTACAAAACCATGATCGAGAACATACGAAACTGGCCCTTCGATAGTCCCACGCTGGTTCGTTTTACGCTATTCCTCTTGATTCCTATTGGCTCTTGGTTAGGAGGCGCCTTTGTCGAACGGGGCCTCGATTTCTTCCTGTCCTGATTCACAAAGTATTGCTCAGCGTTGGTGAATGTCTGCTCTTGACGGTACAGAAAGGAGGCATCCATGGACTGGGGCCACAATCTGACAATAAAATATATCAGTGAGTCATAGCAGGGCGGCTTTACTCCGCTTCAGATGATCAACCGCTGCGTCGCCGAGTTTCAGGGCCAGCGCGACCTGCAGCGCATCGAGAAGGGCAAGATGTGCCAGGCGCGAGCTCATCGGCGTATAAATACCTGCGTCATCGGTGGCTGTGCAGGGGAAGAGGATGTCAGCCAGGCCTGCCAATTCGGAAAAAGGATCCGTTACGGCAATTACCTTGGCGCCGCCGCCTCGGGCGAGACTGGCAGCACGTATCAGTTCAGGCCATCGCCCCGAGTGCGATATCAGGATCAGGCTGTCGGTGTTGGTCAGGGTTGCCGAATACTGCAACAAACTGGGCATGCTCGTTAGTGCCACACACGGGATACCGAGTCGAAAAAATTTGTTACACGCGTCATCGGCGACATGTCCTGATGCCCCGATCCCTCCAAAAACGATTTGCCTGGCCGCGGACAGGGCGACGGCGGCTTTATCAAATGGCATCGATGTTGCGCGGGCGCGTATGTCGATCAGCGTGCGAATCGACGCATCCATCACTTTTGAAACGGCATCCGATGTTGTGTCGTCCTCGCTCACATCGCGATGCACGTAAATGGCCGGCCGGCTCAACGCTTCAGTCATGCGAAGAGTGAATTCGCGAAAACCCTCAAGACCGACATGCCTGCAGAAGCGAATGACGGTTGGTTCGCTGGTGCCAACCTTGGCGGCGACATCGGCAAGCGTTGCATCCGCCGCCTGTCGCGGATGTTCGAGTACCCAGCGTGCGACGCGCTGTTCGGTGCGGCTCAGGTCGGGCAGTCGTTCCTCAATACGTACTAACATGTAGTAAAACTACAATAATGTAGTCGACAATTCCACTATTTAAAGCTATTTACCGCAAGAATGTAGTAAACTTTCAGAAATATTCGGACTTTCCCTATGGCTAAACTTCTCCCCGTCGACGTCTTCGACCTGATTATTTTCGGTGGCACGGGTGATCTCGCGATGCGCAAATTGTTGCCGGCGCTGTTTCACCGTGATCGCGATGGTCAAATTACAGGTGACAGCCGCATTATCGCAGTTGGTCGCGGCGCACTCAGCAGGGATCAGTATCTCGAGCTGGTCGAGGCGTCGTTGCATAACAATCTCGGGAAGGGTGAGTTCGACGCTGCGCACTGGCATTCATTCAGTCAGCGCGTCCACTACGTAGAGGCCGACGCGCTGGAGCATGAGCGTTGGGAGGATCTCGTTGCGATGCTTCGTGGTGCGGAAGATAAGGTTCGCGTTGCCTACTTGGCGACGGCACCGAGCCTGTTCGGCCCGATCGCAAATGGACTGCGCGAGAATGGCCTTGTCACAGAAAATAGCCGCATCGTTCTCGAGAAACCACTTGGGCGCGATTTGGCGTCGGCGTCGGAAATTAACGACCAGGTGGGCGACTGCTTCGCCGAGAACCAGATCTATCGCATCGATCATTATCTTGGCAAGGAGACCGTTCAGAATTTGCTCGCGCTACGCTTTGCCAATTCCTTGCTCGAGCCATTGTGGCGGCGAGGTTCGGTTGATCATGTGCAGATTACGGTCGCTGAAGATCTCGGCGTTGGTGGTCGCATCGATTTCTACGATCGCGTCGGCGCGCTCCGCGACATGGTACAGAACCATCTTCTCCAGCTCGTATGCCTGACCGCCATGGAGGCGCCGTCGAGCCTGCACCACGATGCGGTCCGTGACGAGAAGATAAAAGTACTACGCGCACTCCGGCCTATTGGCGCCGATACAGTACGCACCAGCACTGTGCGTGGTCAATACAGCACCGGCGCGATTAAAGGCGAGTCAGTTCGGGGATACGTCGATGAACTTGAAGACAAGAACAGCAGCACCGAGACCTTTGTTGCCCTGAAACTCGAGATAGATAACTGGCGTTGGTCCAACGTGCCGTTTTATCTACGTACCGGCAAACGGCTCAAGGGAAAACATTCGGAAATTGTCGTGCAGTTCCAGGACGTCCCGCATTCGATTTTCCCGGAGCAGAAGTTCAATGTTGTACCAAACCGACTGATGATTCGTCTGCAACCTGATGAGGGCGTTAAATTGTCCCTAATGGCCAAGGAGCCTGGGCCAGGTGGATTTGAATTGCGTCCGGTGTCACTCGACCTGAGCTTCGAAGAGACATTCGGACTCCGTTATCCCGATGCTTATGAACGTCTCCTCATGGAAGTGCTGCGTGGCAATCCGGCACTATTCATGCGCCGCGATGAAGTCGACGCAGCCTGGCAATGGGTCGACAGTATTATTGCTGCTTGGGAGACATCGAAGCAAAAGGTCGAGTCTTACGTCGCCGGATCCTGGGGTCCGAGCGCATCGGATTTGTTACTCGATCGCGATGGCCGTGCCTGGTACCCGGAGATCTGAGGAAAATATGGAGTACTTCTACGACTCGCGTGAAGAGGCGTCGCTCGCTGCTGCAAGCCGCATTGTCGCGGCGCTGACCAGGCGACTCGACAGCCAGCCCAGGGCATCGCTCGTTGTTACCGGTGGATCGTCGCCTGTGCTTTGCTATTCGGCACTTGCCGACACCGACCTTGCGTGGGACCGTGTGCATGTCTTGTTGAGCGATGAACGCTGGGTGCCACCAACGCACGCCGACAGCAACGAGAAAATGGTGCGTGAGGAATTGTTGATCCGTCACGCCGCCGCCGCTGATCTGTTGCCACTCTACGATGATCAGATATCCGTATCCGAAAGAAGTTCGATGTTGAATGAGGCGCTCGAGGAGCTGCCAGTCCCGTTTGCCTGTTCTCTGCTGGGCATGGGAGAGGACGGTCATTTCGCCTCTCTGTTTCCCGATGCGGACAATCTCGAACTCGGCCTGAAAATAGATAGCCGAACGTACTTCGTACCTGTCAACACGTCGGCAAGCCCACATCCGCGCATTAGCTTGACGCTTGCTGCTTTGTCACGCAGCGACGAAGTCGTATTGCTGTTTTTTGGCGACTCCAAACGTGAAGTCTACGAACGGGCGAAGGCCTCATCGACCGCACTTCCCGTATCGAAACTCCTGTTTCAGAGCCGTGCACCCGTGCACGTGTTCTGGGCGCCCTAGTAGAGACAAGCAATGAATAAAGTCATCGATCGCGTTACGAAAAGAGTTCAGGATCGCAGCCGGATAACCCGCAAGGAGTACTTGCAACGCATCGATCTCGCCTCGAGCGACGGTCCGTCTCGTGGTCATTTGTCCTGTAGCAACCTGGCCCACGGCATGGCGGCGTCCGGAAAAGCGGAAAAAGAATCGCTGCGCGGAGCGACAGTTCCGAACATCGCCATCGTGTCTTCGTACAACGACATGCTGAGCGCGCACCAGCCGTTTGAGCACTACCCGAAACTCCTGAAAGAGGCGGCGTCAGCCGAGGGAGCGGTGGCGCAGTTCGCAGGCGGCGTCCCCGCAATGTGCGATGGAGTAACACAGGGACAAGACGGTATGGATCTGTCGCTGTTCAGCCGCGACGTAATAGCAATGTCGACTGCGATCGCTTTGTCGCACAACATGTTCGATGCCGCACTGTGTCTCGGGATTTGCGACAAGATCGTGCCGGGCCTGCTGATCGGTGCGCTCGCATTCGGGCATCTGCCCGTCGCGTTCGTACCTGCCGGTCCGATGGTGTCGGGTCTGCCAAACAAGGAGAAAGCACGTATTCGCGAGGAGTACGCGGCAGGCCGCATCGGCCGCGACGAATTGCTGGCTGCAGAGTCGGCGTCTTATCATTCGCCCGGAACCTGCACGTTTTATGGCACGGCCAACAGCAACCAGATGCTCATGGAGTTCATGGGATTGCAGTTGCCTGGAGGCTCGTTCGTAAATCCGGGAACAGAGTTACGTGATGAGCTGACCGCCGAGGTTGTGCGCACTGTCCTTGGAATCACTGATCTTGGCAATGACTACACGCCAATCGGACGCATTGTCGATGAGAAAGCAATCGTCAATGCTGTAGTCGGATTATTGGCCAGCGGTGGCTCGACAAATCACACATTGCATCTCGTCGCGATCGCGGCCGCGGCAGGGATCAAGATCGACTGGGACGATTTTGCCGAGTTATCGGCGGAAGTCCCGCTGATGGCACATGTCTATCCCAATGGTCTTGCGGACGTGAATCATTTTCACGCTGCCGGTGGGCTCGGCTATATGATCGGTCAGCTTCTGGACGCGGGGCTGCTGCATGAAGATGTGCAGACAATACTCGGTAGAGGACTCGACAAGTTCCGCAAAGAACCCATTATCGACAACGGCAAGCTGGGCTGGCAAAACGCACAGTCAGAATCGCTCGATGCGGAGATTCTTCGACCTGTTGATGCGCCGTTCAACAGTGAAGGCGGCCTGCGCGTTGTCGAAGGCAACGTCGGTCGAGCCATTGTCAAAGTCTCAGCAGTTGCGGAAGAACACCACGCAATAACCGCACCCGCGCGGGTATTCGAATCACAAGTGGCGTTTACCGAGGCGTTTAACAACGGTGAATTGGAAACCAACTTCGTTGCGGTGTTGGCATGCCAGGGGCCGAGAGCCACAGGTATGCCAGAGTTGCACAAGCTCACGCCTTACCTTGGCGTCCTGCAGAACCGAGGATTCAAGGTTGCGTTGCTGACTGATGGCCGGATGTCGGGGGCATCGGGCAAGGTGTTGGCGGCGATTCAAGTAACACCTGAAGCGGTTTGTGGCGGCATGGTCGGAAAAATCAAAGACGGCGACCAGGTCACGATCGACGCGGCAGCTGGCGTTTTGTCGGTAACAGCCGATGATGATCCTGCCATTCGATCAATGGGTAGCGATGTTCCAAATAGCAGTCATGTCGGCATGGGCCGCGAGCTGTTCGCCCAATTTCGGAAAGACGTTAGCAGCGCCGAAAGTGGCGCGAGCATCTTCGGTGGAGAGTAGTATGGATGCGAGCAAACTAATGGCCGGAGCCAGGATCGTTCCAGTCGTCGTTATTGACGATGTCGACACGGCGGTGCCACTGGCTGAGTGTCTCCTGGGCGCAGGGCTTCGAGTCATTGAGGTGACGCTGCGCAGTGACGCCGGTCTCAAGGCAATAGAACTCATCGCCGCAAGCGTGCCTGACATGGTTGTTGGTGCCGGGAGCATTCGTCAGGCGGAACAGGTGGAAGCCGTCTCAGAAGCCGGCGCAAAATTCGGCGTCGCACCGGGCGCTACAGGCCGCTTGCTCAAGGCGGCTGAACGCGTACGCTTGCCGTTCGTTCCAGGCGCGGCCACGCCGTCCGAGATGCTTTGGTTGTTGCAACGTGGCTACACCCTGCAAAAGTTTTTTCCGGCCGAGCTCCTCGGCGGAATTCCATTCCTGAAGGCAACCGGTGCGCCGATTCCAGAAGTTCGCTTCATGCCGACCGGTGGAATTAGTGTTGCCAATGCGGCGGATTACCTGGCGTTGAACAACGTCATCTCGGTAGGCGGCTCGTGGATAACGCCGGCCGAGTTGCTGGCGGCCCACGACTTCGACGCAATTTCACGACTCGCGTCGGCAGCCGCGCGGCTCTAGCTGCTTCAGGCAGCGTTGTGACGCTCCAATAGGTCCTGCTCGATTTGTCTCGTCATCTTCGCATCGATGCGATAGAAATAAATCGCGACGATACCCATCAGGGCAAACGCGGCGGGGAAAACACTGAACATGAAACGGATGCCGGCCATTGATGCTGCCGATTGCGTTTCGTTCGCGACGAAGCCAAACCACGACAGTATGATGCCAGCAAGACCCGCACCAACGGCAAGGCCCATCTTGTGCGAAAACTGCACGGTGGAAAACACTAACGCTGTTGTGCGCCGTCCGGTTTTCCACTCGCCGTAGTCTGCGCAATCTGCATACATGGACCAAACCAGTGCCGGCGTTGGCCCTGCGGCCAGCATTCCCGCGCAGTTGATGGCCACCATTAGCCAGTACTGATCGGGAGGCGTGAAGTAAAAGGCTGCCATCGACAAAGCATTTAGAAAAGACAAAACGATCATTAACTGACGTTTTTCAAAGCGCTGACTCAGCGTCTTCGTCAACACGACCCCGACCATCATCGCCAGCAGGCCTAATGACAGGAATACTGCAGTCTTGTCGAAAATGAGAAAAATCCGCGTGCCGTCATCACCGACGTAGTACTTGAAGTAATACAGTAGTGTGCCGTTGCGTACGGCGATATTTATCAGGGTGAAGATCCCGGTCGCGAACAATGCTCTCCAGGGACCGTTCGCGAGCAGAGCCTTGAAATCCAGTTTCATATCGGATTTCGTTGGCGCTGCAATGACCCGTTCCTTGGTTGTTGCAAACGTGATCCAGAATAAGGCAACCGAGACCACCGCAAAAATGGCCATGGTGAGTTTGAATCCCAAAGCCTCGTCTCCGCCGCCGAGAATATTCTTGAGCGGCGTCACGAAAGTACCGACCAGCCACCCGGCAGCAAAGGCACAGAAAAAGCGGTAGCTGGCGACCTTGGTCCGCTCGATCGATGAGGGCGATATCACGCCCATCAGTGCAGAGTAGGGCACATTGATCGCGGTGTAGGCCAGCATCATTAGCGAGTACGTGACATAGGCGTAAATGAGCTTGCCGGTATAGGAAAAATCCGGATTGGCAAACATCGCATAACCGCAAAGTCCGTAAGGAACAGCGGCCCACAACAGGTATGGGCGAAATTTGCCCCAGCGAGAGTTTGTGCGGTCGGCGATCAATCCCATTACCGGGTCGCTTATAGCGTCCAGGATCTTGGTCAACAGGAACATGGTTCCCACAGCCGCAGCGGTCAGGCCGAAGATGTCCGTGTAGTAATAGAGCAGGAAGACGTTAAATGTCGCAAAGAAAAAGTTGGACGCGGTATCGCCAAGGCCGTAGCCCAACTTCTCTCTAAATCTCAGCTGCTCCATTTAGGTTCCGCGCCGCGCTTCGAGTTTCATGCGCACTTCATGGGCCTTCTCTTCAGTAATCGTGTACGACGCAACGGCCCAAATTGCCAGAGCTGACGCGCCAATTGGAACGAAGATGTCGAAGATTCGCATTAAGAACAAGGTCTGGTCCGTCTGCGCGGTGCCAAGCGCCACGTCAAAACCAGTAGCATTCAAGAGGAAGCCACCGGCTGCAAGAGCTGCCGCCATGCCCAGCTTGACAACCCACCAGAAAATCGAGCCGTACATGCCCTCGCGCCGCTGATTGGTATTGAGTTCGTCGGCATCGACAACATCGGCAACCATCGCAGGCATCAATGTAAATAGGCCGCCAAATCCGAAGGCGATAAGCGGCACGGGCAGCAAAAGGAGCCAAGGGGTTTCTGGCGTGTAACAAATCCACTTCAGCAAGTAACCGACAATGGATAATGAAGTCGTCACGTAGAATGCGCGGCGCTTGCCGTACTTGGGGCATAGCCATGTAACCAGAGCGATTATGAAAAAGGTCGAGAATGCACCCAGAGCTCCGGCATGGCCTGCCCACACCGCACCTTGATCGGTATCACCAGCGAAAATGTAGAAGATGATGACGTAGGTCTGAAACGCGGCAATCAGCATGAAGCCGTTGAAGACCAGAAACGTTGCAGCACAAAGTTTCAGGAACGGCCTGAACTTAAGAGATGTTGCAAAGCCGGAAAAGAACTCCCGGATCGCACGCATCATCACGCTGCCAGAGCTTTCTGGTGGGTTGCCCGTCTGTAGTGCCTCTTCGGCAGCTTTGGCAACGAATCGTTCGCGCAAGAATATGGCTGGTAGCACGCCGATCAGCGCGACGCTTATTGCTATTACGATCGCAAGTCCCGCAGCACCATCCACCATATTGTCAAAAAGCATCTTGCTATTCATGATGGCCAGGAAGTACGGGCCAATGAGGTAGGCGAGCTGACCAATGAAATTTTGCACGCCCATTAGCCGCGTTCGTTCATGATAGTCCGGGGTCAGTTCATAACCCAACGCGACCCACGGTGTGGCGAACATCGTGTAGGCGAGATAGAAGATCAGCGACCCGCCTAGAAACCACGAAAAATAGAAGGCTTCACTCTTACCTAAAGGAAGCTGCCAAAGCGCTGCAAAAATTATCGCGACGGTAATCGCGCCGCAGAAAATATAGGGTCGCCGCCTTCCCCAACGTGATCTGGTGTTGTCGGATATGTACCCCATCAAGGGGTCGGTTAGAGCATCGGTCAATCTTGGTAGTGCGCCGAGCAATCCAACCAGGGCCGGGTTCATACCAAGGCCGAGGTTGAGCACGATAACCATTCCGCCCATTGCATAAGCAAGAATATTGTTGACGAAAGCGCCGGCGCCAAAAATCACTTTTTGAATGAACGGGATACGGTCTTCTGGAGCGGTTTCGTAATGTGTTGCCTGGCTCATGCCGATTTCCCCCGCCCCCAGATCTGGGCTTTATTGTTATTCGGGCAATCCTCCAGCAAATTGACAGCGCTGTCAAATACTGCTAGAAATCGATTCTACCAAGTATTGTCAGAATGAGATCCTCGGGCGACAGCTGCGACCCGGTAGTAATGAAAAATGAGCGCTTCTACAGTAAATCCAATAAACCATTCTGAGACGATCAAGCAACGCGCAAACGCGTTGCTTGCCCAGATGACATTGGTCGAAAAAATCGGCCAGATGACTCAGCTCGATGCGAGTCACGGTTATGCCCCGGACTATCTTGCTGACGCTTTGCGAGCCGGACGTATTGGATCGGTACTCAACGTCGCAGATGTGCATACGGTGAATGAGCTTCAGCGCGTCGCCGTCGAGGAAGCTCGCCTCGGCATCCCACTGTTGGTGGGCCGCGATGTTATTCATGGCTTCAAGACGATCTTGCCCATCCCGCTGGGACAGGCTGCGTCCTGGAACCCCGATCTGGTCAAAGAGGGCGCGCGTTTGGCGGCGCTTGAGGCAGCGACTACAGGAATAAACTGGACGTTCGCCCCAATGATCGATATATCACGTGACGCGCGTTGGGGCCGTATCGCCGAAAGTTTTGGTGAGTGCGTACTACTCACGAGCACACTTGGTGCCGCGATGGTCGAAGGATTCCAAAGCGATGACCTATCGGCTCCCGGCGCGATTGCCGCATGTGCGAAGCACTTTGCCGGCTATGGCGCTGTGGAAAGCGGCCGCGACTACGCGACAACGAACGTACCGGAGACCAAGCTACGTAACGTTTATTTGCGGCCGTTCAAGGCAGCCGTCGACGCCGGTGTAACGTCTCTGATGACATCGTTTTCCGATCTCAACGGCATACCCGCCACAGGCAACGAATTCCTGTTGCGCCAGGTTCTTCGCGACGAATGGGATTTTGATGGCTTCGTCGTCAGCGACTGGGACTCTATTCGTCAGTTACAGATTCATGGGCTGACTGAGAATGACAAGGAGTCCGCGTTCGAGGCTGCCGCAGCAGGTGTCGACATGGAAATGGCGGGTGACGCGTACGACAAGCATCTCGCCGAACTGGTCGAGGAAGGCCGAATCAAAGTCAAAAATATCGATACAGCTGTTGCGAACATCCTGCGTGCCAAGTTTCGTTTGGGGCTCTTTGAGAAACCTTTCACGAATCCGGAAGAATTGCCGCCGATCGCAAACGAGCGGTCACTTGAAACAGCAAAGCAGGCGGCGCTGCAAAGTATCGTCATGCTCAAGAACGAGCACAATACGCTACCCTTGTCGGCCGAAAAGCTGAACTCGGTTGCGCTGATCGGACCTCTTTCCGACGCACCGTACCAGCAGTTGGGCACATGGATATTCGATGGCGACCTGGATCTCAGCATTACGCCGATGCATGCGATCCACAGTCTGGTTGGTCACGATCTTGATGTTCGCTATGTGCGTGCGATGGAGAATTCGCGAAGTAAGGCCACTGAAGCGTTTGATGAAGCCGTAGAAATTGCACGTGACTCGGACGCTGCCATCTTGTTCCTTGGCGAAGAATCGATACTCTCCGGGGAGGCGCACTCGCGTGCCGATATCAATCTACCGGGCGATCAGGCAGAACTCGTGCGGCGAATCCGGGAAACGGGCAAGCCGGTCATTGCTGTGATTCTCGCGGGCAGGCCGCTGACGCTGACGAACATCGTGGATCAGGTCGACGCAATACTATACGCCTGGCATCCAGGAACGATGGGTGGACCAGCAATTGCGGATCTTTTGTTTGGCATCGAGTCGCCATCCGGAAAGCTGCCGGCAACGTTCCCGCGCATGGTCGGCCAGATTCCGATCTACTACAGCCAAAAGAACTCTGGCAAGCCCCCGTCGCGAGACAAAATCGTGCATATCGATGACATCGACACGCGCGCACCGCAAACGTCGCTGGGCATGAGTGCCTTCCACCTCGACACACATTTCACGCCTCTGTTCGCTTTCGGGCATGGCTTGTCGTACGCAAAATTTGACTACCAGAACATTCGCGTGAGTGCGCATGAATTTGGCCTCGACGATACTGTGACGATCAGCGCAGAGCTGACCAATGCGGGTGATGTTGCCGCCGATGAAGTCGTACAGCTTTATGTCCGCGATGTCGTCGCGAGCATCACACGACCGGTGAAAGAACTAAAAGGCTTTCGGCGCGTGCGCGTGGAACCGCAGGAAACCGTTGTGGTTGATTTTGAGCTGCACACCAGCGATCTCACGTTCTACGGTCGCGACATGCAGCCCACCGTGGAACCGGGCGATTTTCACGTCTGGATTGGGGGCAGTTCGGAAACCGAATTGCGCACAGAGTTCCGAATTATCGAGGGAGAACGGTGTGAATAGCTTTGGCGCGGTGCTCAGATGATTTTTCCAAAGAAGTTAGTCGTCGCGGTTTTGGTAATGGTAGTAGGGTGCTCCGCCCCGACTACGATTGCGGAAATCAAACAATCGCCTGGAGACTTGCTGGCTGGAGAAGTCATGGCGATTGCCTACTCCGGCTTTCGCGAAGGACAACATCCGGATCGCGGTAACGGCGCCGTAAATCCCAGTCGCGCTGAAATTCTCGAAGACCTGCAAATACTGGCTGCTCACAACTACAAGTTGATTCGGCTTTACGACGCGGGCCTCAACTCGCGAACGACCTTGGAGCTCATCCGCGAGCACAATATACCGATCAAGGTCCTGCAAGGCATGTGGCTCGAAGCGGAAATCAGCAATCATCAGGGTTGTGCCTGGTGTGATGAACCAACACCTGAATCCGAGCTGGCCGAAAACACCTTGCGCAACGTTGCCGAAGTAAAGCGGGGCATTGAACTCGCCGGCGAATTCGACGACGTCATCGTCGCCGTTAACGTTGGCAATGAAGCGCTGGTCAGCTGGAACGATCACATGGTTCCGTTGCAGAACGTTATCACCTACGTGCGGCAGGTTAAGAAAGCTATCGAGCAACCTGTGACGGTCGCGGATAACTACGTTTGGTGGATCGAAGATGGTGCGCCGCTGGTGGCCGAAGTCGACTTTATTGGCGTGCACACCTACCCGGCATGGGAAAAAAAGACCATCGACGAAGCATTGGACTACACCATCGAGAATATGGAAGGCGTGCATGCGGCACATCCGGACAAACCGGTCACCATACTGGAAGCTGGCTGGGCAACGGTCGCGGTTGAATTCGGCGATCGAGCGAATGAAGCTGACCAGGCACGCTACTATCGCGAACTGAAGGGTTGGGCCACCAAAAGCAATGTGACGGTATTCTTCTTCGAAGCATTTGATGAGCCGTGGAAGGGTAATCCGGATGCGCCTCTCGGCGCAGAAAAGCACTGGGGGATATTCAATGTCGATCGGACCCCAAAACAGGTGCTCAAGTAATCGAAAATGGCCGGGACACCTAAGCTTTCACTACGCGGACTCAGAACGTTTTGCGTCGCTGCACGGTACGGGAGTTTCCGCACCGCGAGCGAAGAGCTATTCGTCACTGCATCCGCGGTCAGCCACCAAATAAAAAGCCTCGAAGAGGAGCTTGGTGAGCCGCTTTTTGAAGGTAGTAGCCGCTCGCGCAGCCTTACGGAAACTGGCAAGTCGCTCTATGCGGATGTTAGCCCGCTCATCGATCAACTGGACACTGTTGTTGCCGGCTACAAAGCGGGCGGCATAAGCAGTTCCATACGAATCTCGGTGCAGCCGTTCTTTGCGAGCGAGTTTTTTGTGCCTCGTTTGAGCGAGTTCGCGGCTCAACATCCTGAGATTGATATCCAGGTCGGCACGAGTGACGAGTCCGCAGAAAAACATCCTGCGGATGCAGATCTGTCGGTTCGTCTGTTTCGATCACCGCCAGCGGACATGCCGTCGTATCTGCTTTTCCCGTTGAAATTGGTGCCGGCAGGCTCACCGGAGTTCATGCAGAAACTGATGGTCAAGAACAAGAGGATCGTCAGCGAGTTCCCGATCATCGTGCATGAGACCAGCCCCAAGGCCTGGGTAGATTGGTCTAATGCCACAGGTATTCAAATTCCTGAGAACACCAAGATCATCCGCTTGGATTCGATGATCGCTGTGGTTCGAGCGGCTCAACGCGGCATCGGCGCGGCGTTGGTACCAGTACCGGTAGGAAATCTTTGGTTCGACGAGGGCAGTATCGTGCGGTTGTTCAAGAAGGAACTTGTAGCCGACGTCAGTTACTACCTGGTCTGCAAAGAGGAGAGGGCAGACGATGAAAGCGTCATTCGTCTGCGCGACTGGATATTGCAGAATTTTGCAAACCGCCCCTGAATTTTTCTCAACTCACGCCTGAGTTCTTTTCGTTTGTAGGCATAGCTCTGGCTGCCTACTGTGCACCCGTGGACAGTAAATAGCCTTGATGGCTATGGAGAAAAGACCATGATCAAGAACGAAAGACCTGTACGTGATGTATTTGCCTTTAGCCTCGGTGGCATAACGACAGTCTCCTCGATTGTCGCAGCACCCGCTATTGCCGACGATCGACTACACCAGGATCGAGCTGCCCAGGCTCGTGGTGTTAGTGAGCAAAAGGGGCGTCTGTGGATACCCAGACGATCCCGAGTCACATAAGGTGGTCGCGTTACATAAGAACACCGCAGCCTAAAAGGCCAGCCAAATGCTGGCCTTTTTTTTGGTTTCAATTAACGAATTCAGGATTTTCCGGGCGATAATGCGTTCAAATTGACAGCGCTGTCAAATCTAGGTATAAGTACAAGCTGACAACGCTGTCAAAAATGGCCTATTCTTGATGGTTAGAAGAAAAAGAAATCGGTTTCTCTTGCGTTTAAGCGCTATTTAGGGGTTTTCCATGAGTTTTCGTTCGCTAGCTATTTTGCGCGGCGGTGTAATACTGGCCGCAGTCCTGATTGTTTCAGCTTGCACCGACAATAATCGCCCTACGCCGCTGTCAGAAGTGGATACGGTTCCGCCAGCCAATGTGGGCCCCCAGTCCAATCAGAACATCAGTAATCCGACGCTTACTGTTGCGGACAATTTTGAAGTTTCACCCGGTGACGCGCTGACTTTGGTGTGGAGTGACGAGTTCGACGGCGCGGCGCTGGACCCTGAAGTCTGGTTTTTCGCGACCGGTGATGGCAGCGAAGTGGGACTCCCGGGCGGTTGGGGTAATAATGAATTGCAGTATTACTTGCCGGATAGCGCGCAACTTGAAAATGGCATCCTCAAAATTACTGCGCGCCAGGAGGCGTTTGGCGGTCTGAACTACACGTCCGCGCGATTAAATACCGAAGATCGGTTCGCCCTCAAGTACGGCCGTATCGAGGCCAGCATCAAGCTACCGTCTGGTCAGGGCCTGTGGCCCGCGTTCTGGATGTTGCCCCAGGACAGCCCTTACGGTGCATGGGCGGCCAAGGGCGAGATAGATATCGTCGAGGCCATCAATCTTGGCGGTACCAATGGCAACGAGATCTTCGCGACGATCCATTTCGGTGGCGAGTTTCCGGCTAACACATCCAGCGGCGTTACCTACGACCCGGGACCTGATGTAACCGAAGACTTTCATACCTATGCGATCGAGTGGGATGAGTTCGAGATTCGCTGGTATTTCGACGGTTCTCTGTATGCGGTTCAGAACAACTGGTTTTCGACAGCGGCACCGTATCCTGCACCGTTCGATCAGCCGTTTCATGTCTTGCTAAATCTCGCCGTTGGTGGAAATTTTCCGGGATTCGCGGTCGATAGCAGCGTGTTCCCGGCAACCATGGAGGTTGACTGGGTCAGGGTGTATTCGGGCGAGGATGATGTCGTTCCGGCGGACCCGGGCATCACGCCGGAAGCGGTCGTTTACGCAACGGACCCGAATGTAGTGGAGGATCTTGCACCGCCGGGAGTCGATAATTTCGGTTCTGGCGCAGTATTCGACTTCAACTTTGCGGGCGACGCTGACTTCAACCCGTCGATCCTGGTGACCAGTGGCGAAGGCTACGGTGCGGGTGTCCATGTTGGATTCATCGCATTCACCGGTTACGCAGCGGGCTTCGCAGACAGCTACGAGAACTTCGTATTCAAGGTGAAGGGCGACGCCGCTAACCTGGGTTCGTTCGAGGTCAAGTTCATCGGCGGTACTGATACGAGCGTGCTTTACGACATTCCAAACTATGCCGGCTCCCAGGACCTGGGCAATGGCTGGTGGCAGGTGTCGGTCCCGATGACTGATTTCGCGGCAAATATTGCGGTTAACGATGGTGTCCTTCTGGGACCCGCTGGTGGCCAGCCTGCACCGTTCTCGATTCAGCTGACTGATATTGGCTTTACCGGTACGGCTGGTGGCGGCAGTGGCACAGTGCTTGCCACCTTCGATGAGGTTCCGCCGCCTGCAGTAACTGCATTCGGTGGCACGGTCACGGTGATAGAGCCTGGCCCGGCCGGCAGCGACGGCAGCAACACATTGCATGTCAGACGCGACGGCGGCGAAGTTTGGGCTGGCGCGTGGATTGCCATTCCGGCAATTCCCAGCGACGCCGGCACGCAGACAGTGTCAGCAGAGGTCTACTCGCCGATGGCCGGCATCCCGATGGTCGCCAAGGCCGAGTATGCTGACAACGCGGGCAGTGGCGACGTACAGGCCAACGAGGCCGTGGTCGTAGGGTGGCAGACGCTGACGTGGACCTTTACCAATCTGGATCCCGCTGAGGTCTACAACCGCTTCGTCTTGTTGCCGAACCTGGGCACCGTGGACACGGCTACAAGCTACTTCTTCGACAACATCACGCTGCTTGAAGGCGGTGGCGGTAATCCCCCCGTTGGTGACGGCACCTTCGTCAATGGTGACTTTGAAACCGGAGACTTCACCGGCTGGACGCTAACCCAGGTTCCGGCTAATCGCGGATCCATCGCTCTCGATACGAGCGGCCAGGGTGGCCGGGCAGGTAACGTGGCCAGGCTGATTGCGGCTGGAGATGCCACTGGAACAAATGACGTCCTGATAAGCCAGGTGGCTCTGGCCGCAGGTACAGTTGCGCCCGGCGATTCAATCGATGTTTCCTTCGATTTGTATGGCTCCCTGACAGGGGCCGGCGGTGTTGTGTTTGTTGAGGTGATCTTCCTGGATGCTTCTGGTCAGGATGTGGGCGGCCGGAATTTTGTCGGCCCTGCGGCCCCGTACACACCAACAAACACCTGGACGGACCATTCGGGCACTGTCATCGCCGGAACGTCTGTGGACGGCAGTCAATGGGATGTAAGTGGCGGCGTAACGCTGCAACTGAAAGCCGCTTGCGGGGCAATAGCCGGTGGCTGTGGCGTAGATGCCTCCTTTGACAACGTCACCTTCACGATCAACTAATTCAGAGAATTCACTCATGCACGCACACGCATCAAAGCGCATCGCTCGCAAACTGACTGTCCTAATTTCGGCTGTGCTCATAGCGGCTTGCGGGACGGGAGACGGACCGGAGAGATTACCCGGAACGCCGGCGGCACCGTTGCCGCCTATCCCGCCGGGATTCTGCGACGTCATCAACTTCGAGGTCCTTTGCCCGCCAGTCACGATCATCAACTTCAATGGTGGTGCGACGACCGTCATCGATAATCCTGACATGAGCGGCATCAATACCAGCGACCTGGTTGCGCAGATGCAGAAGTTCCCTGACGAGACTTTTGGCGGAACCAAACTGGACCTGGGTGCTCCGATCGACTTTGGTAATGGCGAGGCCTTTACGGTCAAAGTCTGGTCGCCGCGCAATGTTGCGTTGACGTTCAAGCTCGACGAGCAGAACAAGGAGCGTGTGCAGAACCATAGTGGCAGCAGCTCCTGGGAAGAACTCTGTTTCGACTTCTCAAACGATACGGCCGGCGCACCCAATCCCGGGCTCACGTTGATTTTCGACAATGGCACGCTCGGCCAGGCCGACACCGATCCTGCCAACTGGACCTTCTTCTACGACGACGTTGCCCAGGTTGCGAACTGCGGCGGTGGTGGCGGCCCTCCGGCTCCCGATTTGCCCATCGATTTTGAGAATGGGGTTGACGCTTGGTTCAGTGATTTCGATGGTGGAGTTGTCAATATCATTGCCAATCCGGACATGAGTGGCATCAATGCCAGTGCGCAGGTCGCACGGATGCAGAAGTTCGACGGCGAGGTTTTCGGTGGTAGCACGTTGTCCCTCGGAAATCCTGTCGACTTCAGCCAGGGTGAGGCATTCACTGTCAAGGTGTGGGCGTCGCGCCAGGTTCCCTTGCTCTTCAAGCTCGAAGGCCTGAACCAGGAACTAACGACTAACCATACTGGCAGTGGAACCTGGGAAGAACTCTGTTTCGATTTTACGGGCCTTACAGCAGGTCCTGCCGCGACCGCGATATCGTTTATCTTTGATCTCGGTATCGCTGGCGATGCCGCGAACAACCCGAACGACTGGACCTTTTACTTCGATGATATCGCGCAGGCCGCTGATTGTACTGGCGGCGGACCGGTTGGTGGAACTCCGATCACACCGGACAACGTCGTATTCGCGACTGACCCGAACCTTGTGGTCGACCTGCCGCCCCCCGTGATTGATAACTTCGGCTCGGGTGCCGTATTTGACTTCATGTTTGCTGGTGACCCGGACTACAACCCGGCGCTGCAGATTACGAGTGGTGAAGGCTACGGCGCTGGTGTGCACGTCGGTTTTGTCGCCCTGACCGGCTATGCGCCGGGTTTTGCGGCCGGCTACGAGAACTTTGTTTTCAAAGTAAAGGGCGACGTGGCGAACCTGACATCGTTCGAGGTCAAGTTCATCGAAGGCGGTACCGATACCAGTGTGCTCTACGACATCACGACCTACGCGGGCTCGGAGTCGCTCGGCAACGGCTGGTACCAGGTGTCGATCCCGATGACGGACTTTGCGGCAACGATCGCTGCTAATGCGGGCTTCCTGCTTGGGCCGGCGGGCGGCCAGGGTGGACCGTTCACGTTGCTGCTGACCGACATTGGCTTTACCGGCACGTCTGGCGGCGGTGGTGGCACCGGTATCACCCCGGATAATGTCGTGTTTGCAACGGACCCGAATGTCATTGAGGATCTGGCGCCCGCGGGCGTGGATAACTTTGGTTCGGGTGCGGTATTCGACTTTACGTTTGCTGGTGATGCCGACTTCAACCCGGCGATCCAGGCGACCAGTGGCGAAGGCTACGGTGCCGGCGTTCATGTCGCGTTCGTCGCGTTTACAGGTTACGCGGACGGCTTTGCATCGAGCTACGAGAACTTTGTCTTCAAGGTGAAGGGCGATGCGGCGAACCTGGCTGCGTTCGAGGTCAAATTCATCGGCGGCATGGATACGAGTGTCGTTTACGACATCACCACCTATTCCGGTTCCGTAGACCTTGGTAACGGCTGGTACCAGGTATCGATCCCGGTATCCGACTTTGCGGCGACGATTGATCTTAACAACGGCTTCCTGCTGGGGCCGCTGGGTGGCCAGGCTGCACCATTCTCATTCCTGATGACCGACCTCGGCTTCACCGGAAATACCGGTGGCGGCGGCGCTGGTATTACACCTGACAACGTTGTATTCGCAACCGACCCGAACGTGACGGAAGACCTGGCGCCTGCGGGCGTGGACAACTTCGGTTCGGGCGCCGTGTTCGACTTCATGTTCGCTGGCGATGCCGACTTCAACCCGGCGATCCAGGCGACCAGTGGCGAAGGCTATGGCGCCGGCGTACACGTCGCGTTTGTCGCCTTTACCGGTTATGCCGGTGGCTTTGCCTCCACCTATGAGAACTTCGTTTTCAAGGTGAAGGGCGATGCGGCGAACCTGGCGGCATTCGAGGTCAAGTTCATTGGCGGTACCGATACCAGCCAGACGTATGACCTGACGAACTACTCCGGTTCTGTCGATCTTGGCAACGGCTGGTGGCAGGTATCGATCCCGATGAGCGACTTTGCTGCGAATATCGCCGTTAACGACGGCTTCCTGCTGGGACCGCTGGGCGGCCAGGCGGCGCCATTCTCGTTCCTGATGACCGACATTGGATTTACCGGTACCGGTGGTGGCGGTAATCCCCCCGTTGGTGACGGCACCTTCGTCAATGGTGATTTTGAAGCCGGGGACTTTACTGGCTGGACGCAAACCCCGGATGGCGGGTCGATTACGCTCGATTCCAGCATGCCGGGTGGCCGCGCAGGCACCGTGGCTCGGCTGGTTGCAACCGGGAGTGCGGCATCCGCACAGGACGTGTTACTGAGCCAGGTCGACCTGGTGGAGATCAACTCCGTGGCGGTCACCGGTGGCGCTTCGGTCACCGTCTCGGTTGATGTGTACGGCAGTCTTTCAGGCGCCGGTGGCGTGGTATTTATCGAGTTGATATCCCGGAATTCTCTGGGCGAGGAAACAGGCCGGAGCTTTATCGGCCCCGCACCGATCTTCCCGGACGGAAACTGGACGACCTATTCGGACACCGTCAACGTTGCTGCCGACGTGTCTGGCGGTATCACCCTGCAGCTGAAATCCAGTTGTGGGCCGGTGGACGGTTGCGGTGTCGATGCGTACTTCGACAACGTTTCCATGGCTATTAACTGATGGCTGGCCGGGAGATGACAATGCAATCGTCCGACATTCACCAAGAAACCAAACTTAGAAGAAGAGTGATCGCTATGGCGAATTCAAGTTTCCTCAATCGCAGCAACAGGGCCACGATCTTGCTGGCATTCGCGCTGTTGTTATTTGCTCCGCTGCTGAGCCAGGCGCAGGTGCATGATGTCCAGGCGGTAAGAGACGACACGGGCTGGCGGTTGCAGGTCGACGGTGAGGATTACTTCATCAAGGGCGTGGTCTGGGGTTATTCGCCGCGCGGCCAGAACTACAGCTTCAACCTGTGGGGCGAGTCGGACGACTACATCCGCAAGGTGCTGGATTACGACTTTGGCATGATGGCTGCTGCTGGTGTCAACACGATCCGCAGCTTCGCGATGATTCCGCCGGAGTGGGTCGAATACGTCTACAGGGAACACGGCATCATGTCGGTCATCAATCCGCTCATGGGCCGCTACGGCGCCACGATTGGCGGTCAATGGAGGCCGTTCACGGATTACTCGGATGAGTTGACGCGCTCGACACTCAAGACCGACATGCTCGAGATTATCGAGCGCTACAAGAGCACACCGGGCGTGATCATGTTTGCGTTCGGTAACGAGAGCAACTACGGCCTGTCATGGTCGAGCTTCGAGATCGAGAACCTGCCCGACGGTGAGCAGAACGCGGCCAAAGCCCGGTATCTCTACAGTCTGTATGAGGAGGTGATCTCGGCCGGCAAGCGAGTGGCACCGGATCACTTGTTCACGATCGTCAACGGTGACATTCAGTACATTGACCTGATCGACGAGCTCGTGCCTTCGCTCGACATCCTGGGTAGCAACGCCTACCGAGGGACCAGCTTTACGAGCCTGTGGGCAGAGGTTAACGAGAAACTCGACCTGCCGGTCGTGTTCTTCGAGTTTGGCTCCGATGCGTTCAACGCACGCGAGTTCCGTGAGGACCAGGCGGCCCAGGCTTCGATCCTTCGCGACCAGTGGCTCGAGATGTACAACAAGTCGGCCGGCAACGGCGAGGAAGGCAATGCCATTGGTGGCTTCGTCTTTGAATGGCGCGACGAATGGTGGAAATACCTGCAGGAAGAAAACCTCGATACGCAGGATAACAATGCCTCCTGGTCGAACCAGGCCTACCTGTTTGACTGGGCCGAAGGCAAGAACAATATGAACGAGGAGTGGTTCGGTATGACCGCTCTCGGCCCCGCCAACTCTGACGGCGTGTATACGGCACGGCCAAGGATGGCAGTTGATGTGCTGAGCGAGGTCTGGGCGCTCGATCCTTACAGGAACAAGAAGGCCGCATTCAACAAGGGCATCAACGATATCGACATGGATTACCTGGAGCTCAAGGGCGAGGTTGCGCTCCTGAAAAGCGAAAACAATGAGGGCAAGCAGAGGCTGCGATTCTCGGGCGGCAGCTTCCGCGGCGAATTCGCCTGGCGCGGGCTCGAACGGGACATTACCGAGGATGGCGAGAGAGGCGTTGATTTCTCGGATGGCCAGATGCTCTTCCTTGATATGGAATTCCAGCCTACTGAGAAGCTTGAAGGCCAGATGTCGCTGAACATCCTGGGTAATACCGCGAGAAAACGGCCGCTCGAATTTACTTACGGTGACCGCGGTCTGCCGTTACAGATCGACAATGCGTCGACCGAAATTCAGGATATTGACGTCGAGCCCGTCATAATTGAAGGCAGCGAGACAATCGAGATCTACGACTTCAACGCGAAGTACGCAGGCGAGAACGTCGATGTCGAGGCCTTCTATCACACGCCGCGTTACCACTGGGGTTACGAGGGCGACTTCTTCGGGCTCGTCCATGAGGCGACCGATATCTATGGCATGGATATCTGGAACGCGAAGGCTCCCGAAGGCATCGAGT
>Ga0255052_10000695_pt1 | contig 26641 bp, 28 predicted proteins | sample JV7_2_21_MG_FD_188632 | JGI IMG/M metagenome (GOLD analysis project Ga0255052, IMG submission 188632) | Seawater microbial communities from Jervis Inlet, British Columbia, Canada - JV7_2_21 | ecosystem: Environmental > Aquatic > Marine > Inlet | place: Canada: British Columbia | collected...
GATACGCAGTAAACTACCGGGTGGCTCAGGCAGCGAAGCGGAGACTTCGACTCCGTAAGAGTTTTTGACGATTGCATGTCATCCCGGAAAATGTCGCATATTTCCGGGATGTCTGCGTCATTTCGAGATGAAGATATTCCTGCTACCAGATCGCTTCCAACCGACCCTCAGTCACCCTGCTGTCAAACTGCCTTAGCGGTCGAGTACCCTTGGCCACGCACTCACCCGTCGAAATATCGAAAGACCACAGGTGCTTCGGGCAGGTCAGGTGTTTTCCTGATAACGCCAGGTGTGGAATGTCGGTCACCTGGTGGGGACAACGGCTGTCATAGACACGGCAGTCGTCAGCGGATCGGTAGATAAAGACATTTCTGCCATCACAATCATCTACATAGGTGATATCACCATCTTTGATTTCGTCCCAGCCGATCAGGTCGTGCCAACGGGGTTCTGCATCCATCAGTTCCAGGCGAAACTCGGGGATATCCATATCTAACAGGATGTCGATCGCCCAGATGATCTTGGCCAGGCCCAGGGTCGGGAAAGCCATTAAAATGGCATCCAGTACTTCATGTGGGCTTGCGCCATCGCGAAGGGCTCGTGGCAAGTATTGTCTTAAACCACGTTCGGTCTGGCTGTCTATCTTTGTGATCACGGAAATCAGGGAACGGGTTTTTGGATCCAGGTGTTTGCCGGTTTCTTTTAGAAATGAGAAATAGGCCGACATCGCCTCGGGGCGGGCATTTATGAGGTATTTTAACGCGTCACTCATTGTTTCGTGCTCCTTGGATCAGGGTTGGCCCGCTGCTGTGGGGATTGCATCAATGGCCGGGACGGATGTTCGCATTTTTGGATTCAATGGTGGACATGAATGTCCACCCTACGTTTTTTCGGCGAACCAGGATAGTTTTTCGCGCAACTTGACGACACTGCCGACGATGACCAGGGCGGGGCTCTTGATACCGGCCTGTGCGGTCTTGCCCGGCAGGGATTCCAGCGTTCCCGTGACCACGCGCTGACCCTCGCGGGTACCGTTTTCAATGATGGCCGCCGGGGTCGCGGAGTCAGCCCCGTGGCTGATAAACCCATTGGTGATAGCGCCGAGAGAGGAAAGACCCATATATACGACTACCGTCTGTCGCGGCTGGATAAGGCTGTCCCAGTTCAGCCTGAGTTCGCCATTCTTTTCGTGCCCGGTTACAAAGATACACGCCTGTGCATGATGACGGTGCGTCAGGGGGATTCCTGCATAGGAAGCACAACCCACGGCGGCGGTCACACCGGGTATCACCTGGAACGTGATCCCATGTTCTGACAGGGCTTCTATTTCCTCGCCACCGCGCCCGAATACAAATGGGTCCCCGCCCTTCAATCGAAGCACCCTCTTGCCTTCCCGGGCCAGACGAATCAGCATGTTGCCGATCTCTTCCTGCGGCACGGTGTGTTGTTGCGGGAGTTTTCCAACGTAGATACGCTCGGCATCACGGCGTACAAGATTGAGGATGCCGTCACCGATCAGCCTGTCGTATAGCACCACATCGGCCTGCTGCATCAGGCGGAGTGCACGGAATGTCAGCAGATCGGGGTCACCGGGTCCGGTGCCGACCAGGTAAACTTCACCCGCCGGGGGGGTGTCACCGGCAAATTTTGCCTGTTCGAGCAGACTGTCCATCAGCCTACCTGCCTGCTCGGGCTGACCGGAAAACAGGTGTTCGGCGACCGGACCAGAGATCATGGATTCCCAGAAACGACGGCGCCGCGTCAGGTTCGGGATGAGTGCTTTTATCCGCTCGCGGTAACTTCCGGCAAACTCGGCCAACCGGCCATAAGCGGCCGGAATCGTTGTCTCGAAACGGGCCTTGAGCATGCGGACCAATAACGGTGAAGAACCGCCACTGGAAATTGCAATCAATAACGGGCTGCGGTCAACAACCGCCGGCATAATAAAGCTGCAACTCTCAGTCCTGTCGCTGACATTGACCAGGATCCCGGCCCTGGTGGCCAGTTCATATAATTCCTGATTGATGGCATCGTCGGCAGAACACCCGAAGACAAGCACGCAACCGTTAAGGTCTTCTGCGGCCAGCTCACCTGTCTTGTGCTCAAATTCAAAGGCCTCCGCCAAGGTTGATAATTCTGCACCCAAAGCCGGCGCAAGCACGGTCAATTCGCACCCGGCCCGCAGCAAAAGGTCGGCTTTGCGGGCGGCTATGGTGCCATCACCAACGACAAGTGCACGCGCGCCTGGCATATTAAGGAAAATTGGAAGATGGTCCATACCTTGGTCCTGTTTGGTGACAACCCGTGACTTCACGAGCGTGCGCATGGTGGACATAAATGTCCACCCTACGGTGATCCCTTTACTTGATATTCTTAACAACGGCGATTGGCCACTCCACCTGAAACACCCAGGCCAGGTTCAGTCCTTGCCCGCCCAGACGTTCATGGCCCTACCCCAGTGCCCGGCTGTGTTCTCATCAATATCCATGACGGTAAAACGACGGCCCTCGCGTATACGGATGCGCAGCACACGCATGCCATTGTCGTAGCTGACGTTTTCCAGTGTGACTTCACGCCCGTAGGGCGCGGAAAAATTATGCAAACGGGTGACTGTTTCGTTGCTCACTTGCCGCCCGCTCCAAAAGCCGCTTCCATTTTCCACTGCCAGTTACGTGGCGTGTCGCGGTAGTCGGGCTTGACATCAAAGTTGAGAAAAAGCATGTCGTTGGAAGTGATGGTGCGAACGGCATCCAGCAATTCGTCAAAAGAATTGATTTCAGGGTACTGGATAATGATGTCGCTAATCTTGACCTCGATGGCTTTCATCGTTTTATTTCTCCGCCAGTTGCTTTGCAAAATTGATCCGGGAACTGTTAGCTTGATTCTATTCGATCAATAAAGCGAGCCCGAAACAGGAGACGCACCCTTGAAGGACTGTCTTTGAAAGCGGTCCGGTTATGCAAAACGTTATTGGATATGAGCCCCTCTCCCGGTTGCAGGCGGTAGCGTAACACCGGCCCGTTTTCATCGGCGAGAAATTCTGACAGAAAATCAAGGGCAGCACGGGTCAGACCATCTTCGCGCCAGCGGATATTTTTTTTACGGGCACTGTATCGCATGTGAAGCACGCCACTGTTGGGGTCACGTGTGAACACCGGTCCGCTTACGGTGGGCCGTATCTCACCGTGTTCATCGGCGTTCGCCGGGATGGTCATGCATTCGGGATGCTCAAAAGCGTTGATAAACCCGGGATTCTCGTCCCGTAGGTGGATATAGGCAATTTCAGGATCGAGCAGTGCATTTTCACCGCCCGCGTCGGCATTGGCTGCGCAATGCAATATAACAGCGCGAACCTGTTGAGACTTTGCATTGTAATAACCGTCCGTGTGCCAGCTGAGGCTGCGGTCGGAATACGGGACATAACCGGCCTGCGTTCCCGTGGAGGCCACCGACAGTTCTGAAACACCATCATCATTCGCGCACAGGTGGTGATCAAGCCGGTGTAATCCAAAATTTGCTGCAAACGCACGGACCGCGGCCCGGTCGACAAATCCGTCGCGGCATCTATAGATCGCCATATTGAAACGTGTGCAATTCGATATGATGGCCGCTATTTCTGTATCTTCCAGTCTCCCCAACCCCCCGATATCAACGAAGAGTTCTTCCACCTGCCGGGGATACATATCGAGCTTGGCGTCGCGCCACACCCGGTAACTGAATTCATCCGCAAAATTCATCTGAAAGGTTCGGGTCGCATCGCTCAGGAAGGAAGTCATTTAACCAGCTTGCTGTTCTGTGTTTTCACGCCAAGCCACATCCTGCTGGAATTAAGAATAAAAATCTTATATCATAAAATCATAATATATCCAAATGAATGAAGGTTGATGGCTGAAATATCAAGCCTGCTACACTATCTGTATATTAACCTTCAAAAGGTGTTTTGCCTGTTGCATAGTCACTCGCCTTTTGTCATTCGCACCGGGACCTGCTCACCGGAAGAATTTTTTTTTAAGCGAGTTTTCTGGAAATTATCATGTCGAAAAAAGCGCACAAAACACCCTTGCTGGATGAACTGAAAGAAGGTCCATGGCCAAGTTTTGTTGAAGGGCTTGAGCGACTGGCGAACGATGGTGACAAACCGAGCGCGAACATGATGAAAGATTTGCTCGGTCAGTTGGAGCATTCCTACGAAACCCGGACGGGCTACTGGAAGGGCGGCACCGTCAGCGTGTTTGGTTACGGTGGCGGCGTCATACCCCGTTTCTCTGAGGTCGCAGAAGACTACCCCGAGTCATCGGAGTTTCACACGCTGCGGGTACAACCACCGGCGGGTCTGCATTATTCAACCGAATTATTACGCAACATGTGTGATATCTGGGAAGAACACGGCTCGGGCCTGATCGCGCTCCACGGTCAATCCGGAGACATCATGTTCCAGGGTTGCAGCACCGAAAAGGTGCAACCAGCATTTGACGAACTGAATAAGATCGGCCTGGACATGGGTGGCGCGGGACCCGCGTTGAGGACGGCCATGAGTTGTGTCGGCCATGCCCGTTGCGAACAATCCTGTTACGACGAAGTGAGAGCGCACCGCGAAATCATCAATGGCCTGCTCGATGAAATGCACCGGCCGGCACTGCCGTATAAATTCAAATTCAAGTTTTCCGGTTGCCCGAACGATTGTGTCAATGCCATCCACAGGGCGGATTTCGCCGTCATCGGCACCTGGTGCGATGACATGCAGGTCGACCAGGAAAGGGTCAAAGAGCACGTGGCCAAGGTCGGTCGTAAACAGATGATCGACACGGTGATTACCCTTTGCCCGACACGCGCGCTCAGCCTCAATGATGACGATACGCTTGAAGTTGACAACAAGAGCTGTGTGCGCTGTATGCATTGCATCAATGTCATGCCCAAGGCCCTGTCGCCTGGTAAAGACCGGGGGGTCACCATCCTGATGGGTGGTAAACGCTCACTGAAAATCGGTGACCAGATGGGTACGGTCATCATTCCGTTCATGCGGCTTGAATCCGATGAGGATTTCGAAAAACTGAACGAGCTGACCGAAGAGGTTATCGACTTTTTTGCCGAGAACGCACTGGAGCATGAGCGCATCGGTGAAACCATCGACCGTATCGGTCTGGCCAATTTCCTTGAAGCCTTAGACATCGATGTTGATCCAAACATGGTCAACCACCCCCGCACCAGTTCTTATGTGCGTACCGACGACTGGGATGCGGAAGCCGAAAAGTGGTTCGAACGCAAAAAAGCCACTGCTAAATAGTCACGCTATTAATAGCTTGAGCGATACGGGCGATACAAAGCGAGTATGAGGATCGGATAATGAAAAATGCAGTACTGCCACGCAGACCGGATGAACACGGCGTACCGGATCCCTTTCCGCATATGCACCCAACGCTTAGACAGAATTATGGGAATTGGGCCTGGCATGACCGGCCACGTCCCGGCGTTCTGCACCACGTCGCCAAAAGCGGTGACGAAATATGGACCGTGCGTGCCGGTACGCAACGCCAGATGGATGTGCATACAATCCGGAAATTGTGCGAACTGGCCGATGAATTCGCCGATGGTTTTATCCGTTTTACCACCCGCAGTAACGCCGAGTTCATGTGCACCTCACTGGACAAGACAGGTCCATTGATCAAAAGCCTCAACGAGGCGGGTTTCCCGGTCGGAGGGACCGGCAACTCGTTGTCAATGATTTCCCATACCCAGGGCTGGTTGCATTGCGATATCCCCGGTACCGATGCCTCTGGCGTGGTCAAATCACTGATGGATGAACTACACCACGAATTCACCCACGAGGAAATGCCCAACCGGGTACGTATGACGACATCGTGCTGCCAGATCAACTGCGGCGGCCAGGGTGATATCGCGATCAACGTCCAGTACATCAAACCGCCAAAAATCAACCATGACCTCGTGGCCAATGTCTGCGAACGCCCGGCGGTTGTGGCGCGCTGCCCGGTGGCCGCTATCCGTCCGGCGATGGTCAATGGCAAACCTTCGCTGGAAGTCGATGAGAAAAAATGCATTTGTTGCGGTGCCTGTTATCCACCCTGCCCGCCGATGCAGATCAATGGCCCCGATTCAACCAAACTGGCGATCTGGGTGGGTGGCAAGCATTCCAATGCCCGCTCAAAGCCGACCTTCCACAAGCTGGTCGCCGCCAACCTGCCAAACAACCCGCCGCGCTGGCCCGAGGTGGCGGATATCGTGAAAAGAATCCTGTACGCCTACAAGGAAGATGGAAGGGCCTGGGAGCGTTTGGGTGAGTGGATCGAGCGCATCGGCTGGCCACGCTTTTTCGAGATGACAGAGCTGGCATTTACCCGCCACCAGATCGATGACTGGCGTGGTGGGCGTGAAAGCCTGAACGCCTCAGCACATCTACATTTCTGATGAAATAGTTCTATGAAACTTGCAATCCTGATCAAACAGGGCCCGTTTACACACCAGGCTTCGGACACCGCCTACCGGTTTACCGTGGCGGCGTTGGCCACGGGTCACGAGATCTATCGCGTGTTCTTTTACAACGACGGCGTCTACAATTCCAACCGGCTGTCAGAGCCACAGACTGATGACCGCAACCTGGTTTCGTTGTGGTCAAAGCTGGCCTCGGAGCACGACATCGACCTGGTCGTGTGTATTGCCGCCGCGCTTCGCCGTGGCATGAAGGAAGAGATACTGGCGGAAGGATTCCGGATCTCAGGACTTGGCCAACTGGTAGAAGCTGGCATCCAGGCCGACCGTACCATCGTATTCGGCGACTGACGGAGCAACAGCACATTGGAACCATGGGAAGAGCAAGGACCCGAAGTAGTGAAGCGCTTCATGTACGTCAACCGCAGGGCGCCTTACGGCACGATATTTGCCCTTGAATGTCTCGAAGTTGTGTTGATTTCCGCCGCATTCGATCAGGATGTCAGCGTGGTGTTTATGGACGATGGTGTTTACCAGTTGAAGAAGAGCCAGGACACGACCGGCATCGGGATGAAGAATTTTTCAAATACCTACCGTGCACTCGATGATTACGATGTTGAGAAGATTTACGTCGAAAAAGAATCACTCGATACCCGCGGTCTGAGTAGCGATGATCTGATCATCCCGGTTGAGGTTTTGTGTTCCGATGAACTGCGTGAACTCGTCGCGCAGCAGGATGTGGTGATCAGTTCATGAGCCGTATATTGCATTTGGTAAACAAATCTCCGACCGATAGAAATGCGTTCGCTACCTGTTTTCGCATGGCGAAACCCGGGGATTCAATCCTGCTGATAGAAGATGGCGTCTACGCGGCCATGGCGAATGCTGAATTTGCTGAAAAGGTCAACGTTCGACTGGACGATTTTTCTTTTTATGTTCTGGGCCCCGACATCGCTGCACGGGGTCTTGGAGATACGCCTTTGATCGAGCGCATTGGCTTCGTCGATTATGAAGGATTCGTTGATTTGGTGGCAAAACACGAAGTCACACAATCCTGGTTGTAAATATGTTCTTAAATGAGTAATGAGGTAAATTATGGCTTACGAATATAACGGTACGGTCGTGGAGCACGACGAAGAAGGCTATATCACTGATATCAGCCTGTGGACCCCTGAACTTGCAGAGTTGATTGCCGAGGATGAAAACATTGATATGATTGATGATGCCTGGGAAGTTGTGAACTTCCTGCGTAATTATTACGAAGAATACCAGATTGCCCCGGCGGTCCGGGTGCTGACCAAAGCGATCAAGAAAAAGCTGGGGGCCGATAAAGGCAACAGTAAATACCTGTATGAACTTTTCCCGTATGGCCCAGCTAAACAGGCCTGCAAAATTGCCGGTTTGCCAAAACCAACGGGTTGTATCTAAGTCCAGGACCAGCGGATGCGCACAGTCGCTAAACCGCTGAAAGGTGAGGTAAAAGACCGGTGCTGAGCACAATTTATGCGGTACTGTTTTACCTCGCGACGGCAGTTTTTGTCGTCGGCCTGGTGTACAGGATCCGACTTTATGCCCAAACACCCGCACCGTTAAAAATACCGACAACCCCGGCCCCGGTAACACAGTCGGGTGTTGTCGTGCGCATGGCCAAGGAAGTCGTTTTCTTTGAGAGCCTGTTCAAATCCTGCAAATGGACCTGGCTGTTTGGCTGGGTGTTCCACGCTGCAATGTTGCTGGTCCTGTTAAGGCATCTTAGGTATTTCACCGAACCGGTATGGTTCTGGGTAAACTGGGTTCAGTCTTTCGGACTATACGCCGGGTTTGCAATGCTCGCCGGTCTGGTTGCGCTTTGGGTGAGGCGTTTCACCGTTGAGCGCGTACGGTACATTTCCGCGCCATCCGATCACCTGATGTTGATGCTGTTGATAGGCATTGCGGTCACCGGGCTGATGATGAAGTACGTGGCGCACACCGACATCATTTCACTGAAAGCATTCGCCCTTGGCTTGATCTATTTTGACTGGCAGCCGATCCCCGCTGATCCGGTTCTGCTAATCCATTTAGGACTGGTCCTGGTTTTGATGATCATATTTCCGTTTTCGAAACTGCTGCACGCACCCGGGTTGTTCTTCAGCCCCGGCCGCAACCAGGTTGATAATCCCCGCGAGAAAAGACACCTCGCACCCTGGGCCGCAACCCTGGATGCGGACCGGCAACAGACCGGAGGCGAATAGCCGATGGCTGATTACGACACACTGACGATCAATACCCTTATCGATATCCCGTCGCTCAACAAGGACGTGATGAGGGATTCAGCGCCATTTGTCGCGGCCCCGGAGCACCAGCAAGCACTGGGCTTTCCCGGGGAACTCGTTGACGACTGGCAAACAAAAGCCATCGAAAAGCTGGGTGAATTACTAAGAAAATCACGTGCTCTGCAAGTCTATATGGACAGTTGCGTAAAATGCGGTGCCTGCACCGACAAATGCCATTATTTTCTGGGCAGTGGCGATCCAAAGAACATGCCGGTCGCCCGGCAGGACCTGTTGCGTAAAGTCTATCGCCGCTATTTCACCCTGGCCGGCAAGTACGTCCCCTGGCTGGTGGGGGCAGAGGATCTGACCGAAGAGGTGCTGGACGACTGGTACAGTTACTTCCATCAGTGCTCCCAGTGCCGGCGTTGTTCGGTCTATTGCCCCTATGGTATCGATACCGCCGAGATATCCATGGCGGCCCGTGAAATCATGGACCACATCGGCAAGGGCCAGAAATACTGTAACGAAATCATCGGCAAGGTCCACAAGATCGGCAACAACCTCGGCCTGCCCGAAGCCGCACTGATAAACACGCTAGAGGGCCTGGAGGAAGACATTGAAGAAGAGACCGGAATTAAGGTAAAACTGCCGGTCAATGTCAAAGGCGCAGATATCCTGCTGGTGACCCCCAGCGCCGACTTTTTTGCCGAACCGCATGTCGACGGCCTGATCGGCTACGCCAAGGTGTTTCACCAGGCGGGTGTCAGCTGGACCGTCAGTTCCTACGCCTCGGAAGCGGCCAATTTCGCCCTGTTTATCGGTTCATACGAGCAGATGAAGCTGGTCGCGGAACGGATCAGGAAAGCCGCCCAGGAGCTGGGTGTCAAACGAATAATTTTTGGTGAATGCGGACACGCCTGGCGGGTCGCCTACAGCTTTATGAACACGCTGGCCGGGCCGTTTGACTTCCTGGATTCTGATTACCCGATACCGCAACACATCTGCGAATTTACCTGGGACCTGATCGAGAGAGGCGAATTGACGCTGGACAAATCCGCCAACGACCACATGACGCTGACATTCCATGATTCCTGCAATGTCGCGCGTGGCTCTCGCATGGGCGATAGCCCGGGAGGGCAGTTCGAGATTCCGCGCGCGATCATCAAGGCCTGCTGTAATAATTTTGTGGATATGGCCACCGACACCATCCGCGAAGCCTCGTTTTGCTGTGGTGGCGGTGGCGGATTGCTGACGGACGACCTGATGGAGATCCGGACCAAAGGTGCCTCGCCACGCATGCAGGCGCTCAAAGACGTCGTCGAGGACCACGGCGTCACCCACATGGCTGCGATTTGCGCCATCTGCAAGTCACAGTTTTCAAAGGTCATGCCAGGTTTCGGATTTGATATGGACAGTATTGTAAGTCTGCACCAACTGGTCTCGAACGCGATCGTGCTTGACGGACAATCCGGCAGTGAACCAGAAGATTTTGCGGCCGACACAGATGGCGGCAAGGATAGCAACCAGGATGTGGCCACGGCATGAAAAACCTGGCCCGTAAATCATTGATGACAGGCGTGATGCCAGGCTCGGGAATATAGAAAGATGACTGCAAAACTTCTCACCAAGCGCCGTTTCAAAGACGGTGACAACACGCACCGCCCCTGGCAGGAAGAAATCTTCAGCGCCGATGCGTCCCACAAATGCCCGACCTATGTTCACCGCGCGCCACCGTGCCAGGCAAGCTGTCCTTCGGGTGAGGATATCCGGGGCTGGCTGAACATCGTGCGTGGTCTTGAAAAACCACCGGCCGATATGCCCTGGCAGGCATACGCATTCAAGCGTGTCACCGATGCCAACCCTTTTCCGGCCATCATGGGCAGGGTCTGCCCGGCACCCTGTGAAGACGGTTGCAACCGCAACGAGGTCGAGGATCATGTCGGCATCAATTCGGTCGAGCAATTTATCGGCGATTATGGTCTCGAAAATGATCTGAAACTTCACCCTGCGGGGAACGACAGTGGCAAAACCGTAGCGATCATAGGCAGCGGGGTCGCCGGCCTCGCGTGCGTCTATCATCTGCGCCGCATGGGACACGCTTGCACGGTGTTTGAAGCCCACGAAAAATTGGGTGGGATGATGCGTTACGGCATCCCCGGGTACCGGGTCCCGGACCAGGTCCTCGATGGGGAAATACAGCGCATACTGGATCTTGTTGTCGATGTCCGGACCAACACGAAAATCGGTGACGATATTTCTTTCGAACAACTGCAGTCTGAATTTGACGCCATATTTATTGCACTTGGGGCCCAATCCGGTATGGCCCTGCCGGTGCCGGGTGGCGATGCTCCGAACGTTATCAGTGGTGTGGCTTTCCTGCAGGCTTTCAATGATGGCCGCCTCAGGCATACGGCACAGAACGTGCTGGTCGTCGGTGGTGGGGATACCTCGATGGATGTTGCCGCAGTGGCCCGTCGCCTGGGCCATATCGAGCACAAACGTGAACATGACCGGGCTGAGAATATTGTTGTTGGACACATGGCGCACGACGTGGCCACTGTCGCCCACCGCCAGGGTGCCGATGTCACGCTGATTTCCCGGGAATCCCTCGACATCATGCCGGCCACCAGGATGGAAGTTGAACATGTGACCCAGGAAGGTGTAAAAATCAGGCCAGGCCTGCTTCCCGTTGAAGTCCTGGTGGGTGACGATGGCCGGGCAACGGGCGTGCGTGTGATCGAGACCGACTGGAGTTCGGGTGAGATGGTTACCCGGGAGGGTACCGAAACGGAAATCGAGTTCGATTTGCTGGTATCTGCCATTGGACAAGTGGGTGACCTTTCCGGTTTCGAAGCACTGGATAACGGCAGGGGTTTAATCGATGCGGATGGTTTCTATCGTGTCAAAGGTCAACCGAATCTGTTTGCGGGTGGTGACATTCTGAAGCCGCATCTGCTTACCAGCGCAATCGGACAGGCTTCGGTCGCCGCTGAAGGAATCGACAGGTTCCTGGCCGGAAAAGACCCTCTGCGGCGACCAAAGGTAGATGTGCATCACTTTAACTTATTGGAGAAATTGAGGGAAACCGGCCACGCGCCCGGCGAATATCAGCATATACAGGACCGCGGAACAGATACCGCTGATTTTGCGATCCATAATTATGAAGACCGTTCATTTGTCGAAATAGTACCCTCGGACGAACTGTTTCTCGGGCATTTCAAGTATGAAGCCCGCCACCAACGTAAGGAGAGCGAGATCACGTCCGAGTCCGTGCTGGGTTCGTTTGGTGAACGGATACAGGGATTTTCAGAAGAGGAAGCCCGCGCCGAGGCTGACCGCTGTATGAGTTGCGGCATGTGTTTCGAGTGTGATAACTGCGTCATATTTTGCCCGCAGGATGCCATTTTCAGAGTCAAAAAAACCAATTCGACCATGGGCCGTTATGTCGATACCGATTACTCAAAATGTATCGGCTGTCATATCTGTGAAGATGTCTGCCCATCGGGCTACATCCAGATGGGGCTGGGAGAATAAGCATGCTTCTGCGCCGCATTTTCATTTTGATCATTGCGGTCATCGTAGTTTCATGGATAGTGTCCCCACCACTCATGCTGGCCAGCCAGGATGAGGTCATCATAGCGGCAGACCCGGCCGGCCAGGATAGCCGCGTACCGGAGCCCTACATTCCACGGGGACAAGGCGAGAACTGCGTCGAAGATACCGATTTCATGCGCCGTGAGCACATGGACATGCTCAAGCACCAGCGAGACGAAACCATGTTGAAAGGCATACGTCGTGAACAGTACAGCCTCAGGGAATGCATAAATTGCCACGCGGTCACCGGGCCCGACGAACTACCGGTTACCGCCACAAACCCGGATCATTTTTGCCGCTCATGTCACGATTACGCAGCAGTGAAAATCGATTGTTTTCAATGTCATGCATCGCGCCCTGATATTGAAATTACCAACGACGTTGCTGCCAGGTCTGCACTGGGGGGTGCCGGGTAGATGACCAGATACCCGAACAAATCTGGAACAACGTCGGGATTTGACCCGGTTCGGCGCAAATTTCTCAGCGCCGTTGTGGCTGCAGCCGGCGTAACACTGGCCCCTGGCATCGTGTTGTATGGAATTACCAAGCCATCGTCAGCCCTGGCGCGGGCACCCGATGCCGCTGCCTCCAGTGAAGTTCGCTGGGCCATGCTGATCGACCTCGGCCGGTGCGAGAGCGGTTGTGATGAATGCGTTACCGCTTGCAGCATGGAAAACGGCCTGCGGGGTCACGGCAGAAAGGCAAGCGATGCCCAATGGATCAGAAAAGTCACGATCAGCAATCCCGATACCGGTGTCAGCAAGTCGTTGCCGGTGATGTGCCAGCATTGCGCCGAACCGCCGTGTGTGGACGTTTGCCCGACGGGTGCTTCGTTCAAACGCGCCGATGGCATCGTGTTGGTGGATAAACATACCTGCATCGGGTGCCGTTATTGCATGCTGGCGTGCCCCTACAAAGCGCGGTCATTTATTCATGAAACCCTGGAGGATCAGAAACCCCATACACCACGCGGCAAGGGCACGGTGGAAAGTTGCACCCTGTGTGTCCACCGTATTGACGCAGGTGGCCAGCCCGCATGTGTGGAGGCCTGTTCCGACACCGGCGGCGGGGCCATGCTGTTTGGCGACCTGAACGATCCTGACAGTGAAATCTCGCAACGTGTGGCGCATTACGCAACACAGCAAATTCGCGCCGACCTGGGACTGGACCCCGGGGTACGCTATCGGAACCTTTGACCGGAAGCATTTACTGGAACGCAATGAAACCGACCATATACAGCGAAATTGACGGGCGAAGTACGCGCTTCTATGCCCTCGCCGCAATCCTGGGCGTGTTCGTCCTGTCGGCGTTGATCTGTGCCTTTTACATGGAGCATTACGGTCATTACGTTACCGGGATGAACAACCAGGTCGTATGGGGGATGCCCCATGTTTTCGCGTTTTTCCTGATCATTGCGGCCTCTGGTGCACTGAATGTTGCATCGATCGGCAGCGTGTTTGGAAAGACGATATACAAGCCGCTGGGGCGGCTTTCAAGCCTGCTTGCCGTGGCCCTGTTGCTGGGCGGACTGACCGTGCTGGTACTCGATCTTGGCCGGCCCGACCGCCTGATCGTTGCAATGACCACCTATAATTTCAAATCGATTTTCGCCTGGAATATTTATCTTTACGTTGGTTTTATCGCGGTCGTCGTGGTTTACCTGTGGCTGCAGATGGAACGGCGCATGAACCGCTACGTCAAGACAGCCGGCATGGTGGCTTTTATCTGGCGCCTGGTACTGACAACAGGTACCGGTTCTATCCTGGGCTTTCTGGTCGCACGTGAAGCGTATGACTCCGCGATCATGGCACCCCTGTTTATTGCGATGTCTTTCTCCTTCGGTCTGGCGGCTTATATCCTGGTGCTGATCGCGACCTGCCGGGGAAGCGGTCGGGAACTGGGTGATGTTGTGGTTCGCCGAATGGGTCGTTTGCTGGGGGTCTTTATCGCTGGCGTGCTCTATTTAACCGCCATCCAACACCTGGCCAATATGTATGCGGCCGAACACACCGGGGTTGAACGGTTTATCCTGCTCGATGGTGGTATCTATACGCTGTTGTTCTGGGTGGGCCAGGTGTTTGTCGGCGGGATATTGCCGTTGGTACTGGTGTACCGGCAACCCGCCGGGGGCCTGCAAAATGCTGTGCGTCGCATGGCGGGCGCTTCGGCACTGGTTATCATCGGCGGCTTTGCCCAGCTTTATGTGCTCATAATTGGTGGTCAGGCTTATCCACTCAACTTGTTCCCCGATATGCAGGTGTCTTCCAGTTTCTACGATGGCGTAATTGCTGCTTACACCCCGAGTCTGCCGGAAATTGGGCTGGGCCTCGGTGGTGTGGCCCTGGCGGGTCTGATTGTCCTGTTTGGTATCAAAGTATTGCGCTTTCTGCCTTCGACACTGGCCAACAAGGCGATTGATCCACACCATGAATTAACTGCGAACGGGTCATAGCACTAACACCCCAAGGTGCAGACCGTCATGGCCCATCTTTACATAGCCGCTGCGCATAAATCCTCTGGAAAGACATCGGTTTCGGTGGGCTTGACAGCCGCATTGGTCAATAGGGGGTTCAAGGTACAAGTCTTCAAAAAAGGTCCTGACTATATCGATCCGATATGGCTGGCGCGTGCCGCCCGCAGACCTTGTTACAATCTCGATTTTTTCACCCAGTCCACGGGTGAAATTCTCACCACGTTCACCAACAGATCGGTCGATACCGATATCGGTATCATCGAAGGCAACAAGGGTCTGTTCGACGGTATCGATGTCGAAGGTATGGACAGTAATGCGGCCCTGGCGACGATGTTGTCGGCTCCGGTTGTGCTCGTGATCGACACCAGCGGCATGACAAGGGGTATCGCGCCGCTGATCCGGGGTTATCTTGCGTTTGACCCGGACGTTGATATCCGCGGTGTAGTCTTAAATAAGGTAGGTGGTACACGCCATGAGGCCAAGCTGCGGGGAGCCCTGGAGCATTATACCGATGCAGAGGTTTTGGGGGCGTTGGGACGCGACAGGGCACTCGAAATACCCGCGCGTCACCTTGGCCTGGTTCCCGCCAATGAGACCAGTGCCGCCGACAGCATGATCATACGCCTGGCAGATGCCGTATCTGCAGGTATCGACCTCAACCGCATTATCGACGTCGCAAGTGCCGCACACAGACCCGCGGCAAACGTGACCCCGATTGAAAAGTCAAATCAACCACCACCCGACGTTCGCATCGCCATCGCACGCGATGCTGCCTTTGGTTTCTATTACCCGGATGACCTCGAAGCTTTTGGCAAGGCGGGCGCTGAACTGATTTCTTTCGATACGCTCAGTGACACACGGGTCCCGGCAGTCGATGGCCTGTTTATTGGCGGCGGATTTCCCGAAACCCATCTGGCGGCGCTGTCAGAAAATCAAAGCCTGCTCAATGACATCCGGCGTAAATTGGCTGCGGGTATGCCGTCCTATGCCGAATGCGGTGGGTTGATGTACCTCGCACGCAGCATCCGGTGGCGCGGCGAAAAACGCGACATGGTCGGGACCGTGCCCGCAGATGTCGTCGTTTGTGAGCGGCCACAAGGCAGGGGTTATATGGCGCTTGCGGAAACCGGCAGGAACATCTGGCCTGCCGTCCCCATCGCCCATGGCGACACGGATGATATACCGGCACACGAATTTCATTACGCGCATCTGGAAAACCTGGGCAATGCTCAGGATTTTGCCTACCGTGTCCTGCGGGGAACAGGTATCGACGGGCAACATGACGGCCTCATCATCGGTAAACTGGTGGCCGGGTTTGCCCACCATCGAAACACGCAAGCCAACCCCTGGGTCGATCGTTTCGTAAAGTTTGTGCGCAAGAATTCGCGTTAACAAATAAATTGTTTACGAAATCCGGTTTGCAGCCCGAAAAGGCCTTGTAAGCTGCGGTGGTCAGCCAAATATGAATAAAGCGCCCTATTTCAGGAAAATGTCCCGTGTCAAGTCTGACTACACACACAAAGGCAGCAACGATGAGTCGTGTTGCGAAACAACCAAGTGATCCGATCGAAACCGAGGCAGTACGCCTGTTGCGTTCCCTGATGCACGTTGATTGCCGTGCGGGGCGCAAATGGAATATCGAAACATGCAGGGAAATTGCCCCGCTGACCCTGGAAATAAACCAGCTGAAACGGGAAAAAAACGCGGTCATTCTTACCCACTCTTATGTTGATCCGGAAGTTGTCTACGGGGTTGGCGATTTTAAGGGTGATTCCTACTACCTTGCCGAGCAGGCAAAGCGGGCGAAAACCGATATGATCGTGTTTGCCGGTGTCGTATTCATGGCCGAAACCGCAGAAATCCTGTCCCCGGAAGCCCTCGTCGTCGTACCTGATGGTGGTTCGGGTTGCACCCTCGCCGATTCCATCAGCGGCGAGGATGTCCGGCGACTGAAGGACTTGTACCCGGACGCGGCAACCGTTTGTTACATCAACAGCACCGCCGAGGTCAAAGCCGAGTCGGATGTTTGTGTCACTTCCGGTAACGTGTATGACATCATCGCGGGTTTGCCGCAAAAACAAATCCTGTTCGTGCCTGACCGCTTGATGGCTGACAACATTCGTACAGAGTTGGTTAACCGTGGTATCGACAAAGAAATAATCTCCTCGGACGGGACCTGCGTCGTGCACGAGGAGTTTACAGCGGCACAAATTGACAAGGCACGCCGGATGTTTCCGGGTCTGAAGGTCGTTGCCCACCCCGAATGTACACCTGAGGTCGCGGAACTTGCCGATTTTCTGGGCAGTACCGGCGCCATGATGAAATACGTAAAATCAACCGATGCGCCATACTACCTGATGCTGACCGAGTGCGGCCTGGTTGGCCGCTTGAGCGTCGAGGACCCGGAGAAAAACTTTATCGGCGGTTGCCGGCTTTGCCCTTACATGAAACTAAATTCGCTGCAAAGTATCAGGGACGTGCTGTCAAATCCACGGTCTGACCAGATCATTTCACTGGACGATTCCCTGCGTCAACGCGCCTCACGCTGTATTGAAAGGATGTTTGAACTTGCTCCCGCGAACTGACACGCTTATCGACCTTGCGCTGGAAGAAGATGCCGGGTTTGGAGATATTACCAGCCAGTCGATCTTTCCTGTGGGGCATTCATCACGGGCACAGATTGTAGCTCGCGAGCAACTGGTTGTTTGTGGTCTTGAGATCGCCCGGCGCGTTTTCAAGCGATATGATTCTTCCATCAAAATCGACTCTGCAGCCTACGACGGGGACCGGCTTGGAAAAGGACAGACCGTCATGGTGCTGGTGGGACCAACGATTTCATTGTTGACCGCGGAGCGAACCGCACTGAATTTTCTGCAGAGATTATCCGGTATCGCCAGCCTGTCCCGCCGGTTCGCGGATGCCGCGACAGTGGCAGACTCAGCCGTGCGTGTCGTCGACACCCGTAAAACCACACCCGGTTGGCGGGCACTTGAGAAATATGCGGTACGTTGTGGTAACTGCTTCAACCACCGCTCATCCCTTGGTGAACACATACTGATCAAAGACAATCATATCGCGGCCGCGGGTTGCATTCATGAAGCGGTAAAACGCACCCGGGCTCTGGCGCCACACACGGCAAAAATCGAAATCGAAGCTGCGTCCATGGACGAGATCAGACAAGCGCTGGATGCCGGCGTGGAGGTCATCATGCTGGACAACATGTCGCCATCACAGATACTGGAGGCCGTGGCGTTAATTGACAAGGCGGCCATCGTGGAAGTCTCAGGCGGTGTCAGCCTGGAATCGTTCGCGCAGTACGCGCTGCCGGGTGTGGATGTAATAAGCGTCGGCGCATTGACCCACTCGGCTCCGGCAGCGGACCTCAGCATGACCATCTCCGCACAACAGGAAGCATAGCCGGGAATGGACATTATTCAAGCCGATTGCCTCGTGATTGGCGCCGGGCTGGCGGGTTCAGCTTATGCGCTGCGTGCGGCACGGGCCGGGTTGGATGTGCAGTTATTGTCACTGGGTGGGCCTTGGGAGGCGAACACTGACTGGGCCCAGGGTGGGATCATATATGACACCTCGGCACAACCGGACCTTTTGACCCGGGACATCATGGCCGCCAGCGACAGCACTGCAAATCCGGCTGCGGTAGAACAGTTGGTGCGGCAAGGTCCGGCGGCAGTTCGGGATTTGCTGCTGAATGAACTGGATATCGCCTTTGACCGGGAAGCCGGGGGCGCACTCGAACTTACCCTTGAAGGCGGTCACAGCGAGCGCCGGATCATCCATGCAAAGGATTTGACCGGACACGCGATACTGTCATCGGTGGCCGCGTGCGTCGATGCAACACCACGCATCACACGCAGGCTGGGTTCTGTCGCCATCGATCTGTTGACGCTGTCACACAATACCGATGAACCGGCGGACCGCTACGCGCCGCTGACCTGTTTCGGCGCCTATGTGATGAGTGGGAATGCTGAGAAACCCGGCGGTGACCCGATGGCGATCGTGGCACGCAAAACGGTGTTGGCTACCGGGGGATTGGGACAGATTTTCCAGCACAGCACCAACCGTCCCGGGGCCGTCGGGCATGGTGTCGCCATGGCCTATCGTGTTGGTGCCCGTTTGATCGATCTCGAATATGTACAATTTCATCCCACCGTTTTTTACGGCAAGAACGCGCCGCGGTTTCTGATCACCGAAGCCTTGCGCGGCGAAGGGGCCGTGCTGGTCAACGGGCGTGGTGAGCATTTTATGGATGCCGTTCATCCACGTGGCTCGCTGGCGCCACGCGATATCGTGTCACGGGCAATACACCGGGAAATGGTCGCCAGCAAAGAGTCCAGCGTTTACCTCGACCTGGCCAGCTTGAAACCACAGTTTATCCGCGCCAGGTTTCCGTCCATTTATCAGCGCTGCCTGCAACACGGGGTCGACATAACACGCGAGTTGATCCCGGTGGTCCCCGCGGCGCACTATTCCTGCGGCGGTGTCCATACCGATCTTGAAGGCAGGACCAATGTCAGGCATCTGAACACGATCGGCGAAACGGCCTGTACCGGTCTGCACGGCGCGAATCGCCTGGCCAGTACGTCCTTGCTGGAATGTCTGACCGGCGCCAGGGCTACGGCCATGGCCGATATAAAGGATATCGGCGAAATGGAATTCAGTTTGCCCGGGCCCCGTCCGTGGAACAGCCCGCACAACGAACCCGACCCCGTGTTGATCCAACAGGACTTGAACCTGGTGCAGCAAACCATGTGGAATTATGCCGGGGTCATTCGTTCCAAACGACGCTTGACCAGGGCGCGGCGTATCCTGCTCGAATTGCGGGAAGAGGTACAGTCCTTTTACCGGGGCTGCCACCTGACACCCGATCTGATCGAACTCAGAAACGCGGTACAGACGGCCCTGGTAGTGGTGCACGCCGCAGCACTGAACCCGGAAAGCAAGGGTTGCCATTTCGTATCCAGCGATGAATGAAGACCCGCGCATCGCGCCCGTCGACCCGGTGCAGTATGCAGTCTGAATTCACCTTTCCCACTCCGCCGGGTTAACCCGGACCTCACCGGAGTACAGACTCAACACCTCTTCACCGGTATCCAGTAACAAGGCTCCAGTTTCGTCTATTCCCTTCGCCCTGCCTTGTAGCGGTCGGCCCCCCACCGTCACCCTGACTATTTTGCCGGAGAGCCCATCAAATTCCCGCCACCCTTCCCTGAATGGCTCAAACCCGCGTACCGCGAACAGCGATACCCGCCTGATCAGTTCTTCCAAAAGCATGACTGCCAGCAGGTTGCGCGAACAATTCTGCAAGTGGGAATCCAGGTCTGTCCAGGGCTGGTCGATTTCAGTTGTTTCCGCTGATGGGGGCATATGCACATTGATACCCACACCCAGTATAGCGTCACAGGGTCCGCGGGCATCGCCCTGCATTTCCACCAGGCAGCCACACAATTTCTGTCCATCGATCAACAGGTCGTTGGGCCATTTTACCCGGTGTCCTTCGAGCCCGGCACGGCTCAAAGCCCGTGCCGCAGAGAGCGCAACCACCAACGGCAGGCAGCCAAGTTCTGACAGGGACTGGTTGAAGCGCCAGCCCAACGAAAGGTACAGGTTCCTGCCAAAAGGCGAATGCCAACGCCTGCCGCGTCTGCCACGGCCTGCCGTCTGACATTCCGCCAGTATCACCCTGCCGTGTTGCTTTGCCACGGACAGGCGTTGCAAGGCTGAATTTGTCGAATCCAGTGTCGTCTCGATCTCGAAACCGGTGATTTCATTACGCGCCTGATGATCCATCCGGTCCAGGATCGACTCCCGCTCCAGCAATTCCAGGGGTTCTCGCAGACGATAGCCCTGCCCGGGCAAGTAATCTACTTCAACACCTAGATCGCGCAATGTCCTGACGTGTGTTTCCACCGATGGTCTGTCGCAACCAAGTTCGTCAACAACCGCCCTGGACGTGCGGACTTGAGTAGCTGACAGGAATCCGGCCAGACGTTGTACAAGCGTACTGCTCATCGATCCTGCAAAGGTCAGCGATTACGGGAAAATAAACAGATACGCTCAAAACGGTATTCCGTCCCATTTCGCAAATTGCGTAAGTTGCTGCGATGGGTGAACAACAGGAACACGGCCAGGGTGGTGGAAAAAACCAGCAATAGGTCATCATTCATCCACCAGGCGGAAGGTACCAGGCTGAAACCGGCCAGTACCGTGGCCAGACCGACGTAGCCTGTCATTACCAATGTCACCAGCCAGGTGAGCAGCAGTGGCAGCAATAGCCAGGGTTCAATAACGATCAGCGCCCCGACGGCAGTTGCTGCACCCTTGCCGCCACGAAATCCGTGCCATACAGGAAAACAGTGCCCCACAACAGCCGCAAAGCCACAGGCCATCATATGCGCGACCGGGATCTGAACTGTTACTGCGGCGCCAAAATCCAGCTGGGGAATCCACCAGGTGGCCAAAAAACCCTTGCCCACATCGATAAGCACAACGCCAATGGCAAATACCAGGCCCTGGGTACGGAACGCGTTGGTACCGCCGGCGTTGCCGCTGCCCCGCTGGCGTATATCCACTTTTTTGAATTTTCCCAGCAACAGGCTGCCGGATACCGAACCCAACAGGTACGCCAGTACTAATTTTGCAATAAGAGTAATCATCGGCAGATCAGATTAGTTCAATTCAGTTCAGTTGAGCAGGCTGGGGCAGGAATCCCACCACCAGGCCACCGGGTCCAAGGTGCACACCGAGTGCCGGGCCTGCTTCGGTAATATGGCAGGAATGTACCCGTGTATGCCGCTCCAGTATATACCTTCGGAGTTCCCGGGCACCCCCGGGATTTGCACCGTGCGCAAGTAAGATACGATAGGTCGTGTCCCTGCGCATTTTTCGCAGTGCTGCTTTCCCCAGCGCCGTCGCCTTGGCACCGATTCCGGTTGTAAACCCGGCCAGTTTGAAACGTCCATTTTTTGCCGTCAGCAACGGGCTGATGTGCAGTAAATCAGTGATGTTCTTGACCCAGGCGGGTAGACGCCCGCCACGGACGACATACGACAGGTCTGCCGGGATGGCAAACGCCCAGGTCAGCGGCTTGTATTCCTGCAACAGCGCTTCGATCCCATCCAGCGTCATACCCGATTGGGCTGCCTCTGCCGCAATTACTGCCAGGATTCCCTCTCCGCAACTGGCGCTCTGGGTGTCAAAAACGCGCACGCGGCCATCAAAACTTGCCGCCGCCGACCGCGCTGCCTGTGTCGTGCCACTCAAGGCTTCCGACAAGCCTACCGACATGACGTCATAGCCGTGGCCGGTCAACAAATCATATTGACGGCTGAAATCTCCTACCGGCGGCTGCGAAGTTTTCGGCATTTCTTCACAAGTTTCCAGCATCCGGTACAACTCAGCCGGTAGCAGCGATACGTGGTCAATGTATTCCTGCGTACCGAAATTAAGTCGTGCCGATACCATGTGTATGCCCAGCCTTTCCTGCTCCCCGGACGGAATATCAGCCCCTGAGTCAGTTACGATTGCCACCTGCCCGGCCAGGTTCATCAAGCCGTGCTGACGTAACATGTCATCGGCTTTTTGTTGGTGGATTTCCCCGAATTGTTCACATACAAGGTAGGCTTCACCCGGATTATTGACGTGGATATGCACACGCACACGTTCAAGACCACCGGCAACCATCAACGAACTGCAATCGAGTCGTGCCAGGTGCTCCATGATGGCAAAACGGTCCAGCGCAGCACCTTCGATCATGCATTCCGTACAAAATTGATGTGCACCCACGCCCATTTCCACGGCCTTACTGCTTATGGACAGTAATTCGTCGGCCTCGCTTAGCTGTTCGTCGGTCTCGCCACTTTCAATATAGGTCCAGATACCTTCCAGCAGATCCACAAAACCCTGCCCGCCGGCATCGACCACACCTGCCTGTTTCAAAACCGGCAGCAGATCGGGCGTACCGGCAAGTGACTTCCGGGCGCAGGTTAAGCCGTAACGTAAAAGTTCACGGATGTCGTCGGTGCCCTGCTGGCATTTGCTCACCAGGCTGTTTGAGAAATCTTCCAGCACCGTGGGCAGTGTCCCGGCAACCGGTTCCGACATGGCGGTCCAGGCAACTTTCGCGCCCGCTGCGCTGGCCTCCGCCAACTCTGCGGCGGTCATAAAGGCCTTGTTGCCGAGCGCTTCGCTAAAACCGTGGAAATATTGTGCCATGATGGCACCGGAGTTACCCCTGGAGCCATCAAGCGATGCGTCGGCGACCATGACCATCAACTTTTTTATCGAGATACCCTGTGTATTCCTGACGGCTTCGTGGATGACTTTGAAGCTGAAGGCCATGTTGGTACCGGTATCGCCATCGGGTACCGGAAAGACATTTATCCGGTCGATGTATTCGCGACGCTGAAAAAGGTGACGGATACCAGCGGTCAGGCCCCGTAGCATGCGTATTGAGTCAATATATATAATAGCTGTGGCCACTGTATGCAGCTCTGATCGTGGTTACGGGGCGGTAGTTTAGCATGTGGGTTACGGGTGCAAAATGCTGCCCGGGCAACGAATTTACCATGGTCAAATAATCCGGGGGTTGGCGAAATTGGCAGCCGTTCAGTTATGCACGAACAATCATGCGGCGACAAATCCCCAATACAGGCCTTCTGGCACATTTGGCATGAAACCTGCATCGTTACACTGTGTAAAGTGACAGGAGAAAAACCATGCAAGATGAAACCTTTTTTGAAAGCATCAAGAGAAACCTGAACGGCGAACCCGGGCAGCCGATCATACTGGGTGTTTGCAAGACGCTGGCAGCACGCTTCAACCAGGAAGTCTGGCTGATCAGGCTGGCAGCCATCGTGCTCGGTGTGTTTTATACCTTTGTCACGCTGGTGGCATATATCCTGTTGGGGTTGTTTCTGAACGAGACTTCAAACCGCACCCGGAGCCTGTTCGAGGGCCTGGGCATCTGGTTCAGGGAATTTACCGAAAAAGCGGGTAACAAGTGCAACGATATGTTTTGTAGTAACGGTTCAAGAGACAGGAACCGCAGTATCTGACCAGGGTCATTTCCGGCACGTGCTTGCAGCGTTCGGCCTGAAGCGCAAGACAACTGCTACCGGCAGCTGTGGTGCGTGCATGCCGCCGGCCAGGTAATACCAACCATCGGAATTTGGCAAGCCACGATGGTCCATCGTGTTTTGGAGCAAATCACCGTGACATTGCCATTGACCGCTCGAAAGGTCATAACTGAAAACACCGGTTTCGCCATCTGCAGGATCACCGTTATAGCCGATGCCGTTGAAGTTATACGGATTGGTCGAGCCGCCGGCGAACACCACCCGGTTTTCCGGGTCGCCGGTCGCCGCCATGCGATAGCGTGCAGCACCGGGATGGGCGGGCACCGGTCGCCAGTTGATCCGGCGATGGTTTTCGATATCTATACTGCCTAGCCAGCATTGATCCGACATCAGAAATTGCCGCGGTTGGTCATCCTCAGGATATTGGATTCTCACACCATCACAAACCAGCATTTGCGCCCCGCTGATACCTCCCGAGTGCCCGAAAACCGCCGCGCCCGGCCAGGGTGTCGCCTGGGTCCATTGCATTGTTACTGTATCCAGCACCTGCACCAGGTTCACATTGCCCAGGTCATGCCAACCGCTGACCAGGTATATAAAACGATCCTGATAGGCCAACGCGACGGAATCCTCGACCGCTATGGGCATGTCCGTAAGCCGTTGTAATTGTGATTCCCCAGGTCGAATCCTGTACACACCGGTTGTGGACGCTTCGCTACCGTCAACTGCAACGGTATAACCACCGAACAGCCACGCCGCACCTGCCACGCTGACCGCCGACGCCGCCAGTCGGCCAGCCGGACCCGGCACCGGTGCCAACGCCTTCCAATGATCTTTTCCGGGCTCCAGAACGAACGCGTCGGAGGTGATATCCTGCCATGTTTTGCCCCGGCCCAGGCCAAGAAAACTGAACAGGTAATCCCCATCTGCAGTTGCGACCAGGGTCACTGCATTATTACTGACGGGGTGGTCAAGGGCAGGTAGTTGTCCGGTTTCAATGACCGCTGCAAACGCGCTGATAACCGCAAGCATCGCGGCCAGGCCAATGGCCGGCAGCCTCATTTTTCAACCGCCAAAAATGTCGAGAGTTGTTGCTCATCAAACGGCCAGAACAACTCCTCCTGATTGTCCTCACGCATCAGAACCGGCACATGGATACCGTAGCGTTTGAGCAGTTCAAGATCGGTTTCGATATCTACCTTCAGATAGCTTCCCAGGCCGGATATGGACAGCAGGGCTTCGGCTTCATCACACAGATGGCAGTCCGGTTGATAAAACAGAATCATCTTGCGCATAGGTTTTGTCCTCACATTGCGTTTCCATCGGGTTAGAATCACTACCAACACGATCAGGTGATCATGACATGGCTGTCAGCGTATTTGAATTATTTAAAATCGGCATTGGGCCTTCAAGCTCACATACGGTCGGTCCGATGCGGGCTGCACATACTTTCGTGCAACGGCTCGATGAAGCGGACCTGCTGGCCCGGGTCAAGCGACTACGGGTCACCCTGTTTGGTTCGCTGGCCTTTACCGGCCGCGGGCACGGAACGGATAATGCGGTGATGCTCGGTTTATCCGGTGAATTGCCTGACCAGGTAGACCCGGACAAAATCAACGGTATTTTGCAACGCATTCGGGAAACCAACTGCCTTGAACTCGCCGGGATGCAAGCGGTGGACTTTAATGGAAAAAACGACCTGCTGTTCAATAAGCGGGAGACCCTGCCCCACCACTCGAACGGAATGCGTTTCACAGCCTTTGATAGCAGCGACGATGTGTTGCTTGAAGGCGATTATTACTCGGTCGGCGGCGGCTTTGTCGTCAACCATGATGAAGCTGCGGCGAACCGCCTGGTCAAGGATGAAATCCGCGTGCGTTTTCCATTTGGCAGCGGCGATGAACTACTTGCATTGTGCGCACACAACCACATGCGCATTGCCGACATCATGCTGGCCAACGAGCAGGCCTGGCGTAGCGAAACTGAAATACGGGATGGTTTACTCGGGCTGTGGCGAGCCATGCAGGCGTGTATCCAGCGTGGTTATCACAACCCGGGTGTGTTGCCCGGCGGTCTCAAGGTCCAACGGCGTGCGCCAGCACTTTATCGTGAACTCAGCGGGTCGCGCCCGGCTGCGGCCAAAGACCCGTTGAGCACCATTGACTGGATCAATCTATATGCACTGGCTGTTAACGAAGAAAACGCCGCAGGCGGGCGGGTCGTGACCGCACCCACCAACGGCGCTGCCGGCATCATTCCCGCAGTACTCAGTTATTACTGTAACCATGTAGCGGGCAGCGGTAAAGATGGTGTAATCGAGTTCCTGTTGACGGCCGGTGCTATCGGTATACTGTACATGCTCAATGCGTCGATTTCCGGTGCGGAAGTCGGCTGCCAGGGGGAGGTCGGCGTTGCCTGTTCAATGGCTGCGGGCGGCTTGACCGCAGCCCTGGGCGGCACCATGAGCCAGGTGGAAAACGCGGCTGAAATCGGTATGGAACACAACCTCGGGCTGACCTGTGATCCGGTCGGCGGCCTGGTCCAGATTCCGTGTATTGAACGAAACGCAATGGCGTCCGTCAAAGCCATCAATGCGCAACGCCTCGCCTTGCAGGGTGAAGGTCAGCACAAAGTATCTTTGGACAAGGTGATAAAGACCATGCGGGAGACCGGTGCTGACATGCAACATCATTACAAGGAAACTTCCCGTGGCGGCCTGGCCGTCAACGTCATCGAATGCTGAATTCCCGCATTTATAAAACCGTACTGGTCATTTTTTG
>Ga0255052_10000696_pt1 | contig 26578 bp, 25 predicted proteins | sample JV7_2_21_MG_FD_188632 | JGI IMG/M metagenome (GOLD analysis project Ga0255052, IMG submission 188632) | Seawater microbial communities from Jervis Inlet, British Columbia, Canada - JV7_2_21 | ecosystem: Environmental > Aquatic > Marine > Inlet | place: Canada: British Columbia | collected...
GGTATATGGCCAGAGTGATTAGCGTAGGCGGAGTTTTTTTTAAATCCGAAGATCCGGATCATTTGTACCAGTGGTACGTTGCGCACCTGGGGGTCATCAAGAATGAAGGTCCCGGCGTTTCGTTCATGACTGCTGACCAGCCACAGGAAGGCTACCTGGTCTGGGGAGCATTCAGTTCCGAAACGCAGTACTTCGATCCGGCGACAAAACAATATATGTTTAACCTTATCGTTGATGACCTTGACGGCGCTCTTACGCAGGTGCGGGCGGGAGGCGCCGAAATCGTTGGGGATATCGAGACCTGTGAAAACGGCAGATTTGGCTGGTTCATGGATCCGGAAGGCAATAAGGTCGAATTATGGGAGCCCAGGTTGGCATGAACGCTAAGGCAATAGGACCAAAGCTTTTGAAGGGATTACTCTCGCTGATCATCATCCCGGCAGCAGCCCTGCCCGCCTCAATCGGCGACCTGGCCTGGTTATCCGGTTGCTGGGCGTCAGCGAATCAGGAGGCCGGGTCCGGAGAACAATGGATGCAACCGGCAGGTGCGACAATGTTGGGCATGAGCCGCTCGGTTAGCGATGGAAAAACAGTCGGATTCGAGTTCATGAGGATAGTAGCGACAGATGACGGTGGTCTCGTATTTATCGCTTCGCCGTCAGGACAGAACACCACAGGCTTTGCGTTGCTCAGCCTCGATGATCACCAGGTGATATTCGAGAATCCGGATCATGATTTTCCACAGCGCATCATCTATCGCCTGTTGTCAGATGAAGAGTTGCTTGGACGTGTCGAAGGCACGATCAATGGAACGGAACGTGCAATTGATTTCCCGATGAAAAAAACGGCCTGCGAGTCAGGATAAATCAAATGCGCGTCCAGACGATATTTCTGATTACGCTGTCCGCAATTCTGATCATTGCGGTCTTTTCGCTGGACCCGATTCCGCAGGACCCGAACTATTACCTGCTTGCCGACGCCCGAACAATTCTCGGTGTGCCGAATTTCTGGAACGTTCTCTCAAATTTTCCCTTCCTGCTTGTCGGTGCCGCTGGTATTTATTATGCGGCTTCCGCAGAACGGCCCGGCATGCTACCTCAATTGAAACTGGCCTATGTCATATTCTTTGGCGGTGTTTTCCTGACCGGATTCGGTTCGGCCTATTTTCATTTCGCACCGACAAATAACACGCTCCTATGGGACAGATTGCCAATGACGATCGGCTTTATGGGCTTGTTCACTATCATTATTGGTGAGCACGTATCGTTGCGGACGGCGATCGTGTTGTTGGTCCCCTTGCTTATTGTTGGCGCAGCGTCGGTAATTTTCTGGGGCGTAACAGAGGCGCGTGGTGCTGGAGACCTCCGAGCTTACGCACTTGTACAGTTCTTACCGATGCTGCTGATTCCGCTGATCTTGCTCATGTATCGCTCGGCCTTCGACAGCGTGGACTTTCTCTGGATCGTCATAGTTCTATACGCACTATCAAAGTTGTTCGAGTACTTCGATTTTGCGGTATTCGAATTCGGTCAATTGCTTAGCGGACATTCCATCAAACATATCGTAGCTGCTTTCGCTCCGTTGGTGTTTCTTTATGGTCTGCACTATCGTCGTATGCTACCCATCGGGGCTCCGGCATCAGAAGATGCGACCAGGGGCTGATGTTGAAATTCGAATTTCAGGGAAGCTGTCATTGCGGCGCGATCGGCTTTCGATATCGGACCGATATCGCTGTGGCAAACTGGTCGATCAGGGCATGCCAGTGCAGATTTTGCCGCGCGCATGACGCATTAAGCGCGTCTGATCCATCCGGACTGGTCGAGTTTACGGCCAATGATCCTGCTGCCCTGAATCGATACCGATTCGGATTGCGGACTGCGGATTTTCTGCTTTGCCGGGAGTGTGGTGTCTATATCGGTGCGATGATAGAAACAGCCAAAGGCCGGTTTGGCATTATCAATACACATGCCCTGCGCGAGATACCGGCCGATCTTGCCCCGACCGAACCTATGATCTATGACGGAGAGGGCGTTGCCGGGCGGGTCACGCGCCGCGAAGACCGCTGGACACCCGCCGAGTCAATACTTTAGCGGCGACGCCCAGGCCGTCTCGATTACTTCATCCAGGCCGGCCTCTTTAAATTTCGGCGGGCTGTCATCGATGTCATTGTTTCGTTCCACAGCCTTCATGTCACTCCAGTAGGAGCCTATTTCGTCGGGCGTCACAGAAAATGGAGGGCCGTTTGCCGCCGCCTGATCGTACTCGAGCGTAATGATGAGCCTGTACGCATCGTCTTTCAGAAGCGCTTTGGTGTACTCGACATATGGCGGGCGATTTTCAGCCGGCAAGGCCACAAGAGAGCCGCGGTCGAACAGTGCATCGAAAGGCTGTGACTCGAAGTCAAAATAGTCGCCGCAATGAATCGAAATCGAGTGTTTATTTGCCTGATAACGAATCAACTTACCGTGGCTTTCTGACTCGAACTCCAGTTCGTGTTCATTGAAGAACGCCTCAACCGCAATCTGCGAGAGTTCTATACCCACAACTTCGAGCTTGCGATTCGCGAGCCACAAAAGATCGGATGTTTTGCCGCAAAACGGTACGAGAACGCGACTGGCCTCTGCAAGTTCCGGCCAATGAGATCTGAGCATCGAATTTCCGGCCGGCTCGTGCCAACCGATTCGTCCCTGCTCCCAGCGCTCAAGCCACGGTTCCGACACTCCTTGCTACCTGTCGCTTTAGCGCAAGAACGGCAGTCTGTCGGACAAACCATCGTCCAGGCCGGCAATCATTCCGGCAGGTATGAAACCAAGAACGATCAGGATCACGAACCAGACGATATCGTGATTAGAGCCTGCCAAAAACGGTTCTCCTTTGGCGAACCAGAAATTCAACACCATGAACGCGCCGATAAAAGCCGCGTACCGTGTCGCCAACCCGATAATTAGTGCAAGACCAATCGCGAGTTCGCCCCAGGCGACCAGAGGAGCAAATATTTCCTTGCTCGGCAGAATCACTGATTCGAGGAACGGACGGTAAAAAGCGAAGCATGTTTCCAGTTTGCCGGTCACGAATCCGGCGAGCCCGCTCGCAAAATCATCATGACGAATCTTTCCGATGCCGTGATAGGCGAAGAACACGCCTGTATAGACACGGAGCAATACGATAGGCCATTGTCTGAGTGCTACGGATGTCCGAGAATCTATGCGATCGACCATCATTCGCCCTCCTTCTTTTCCCTGATGTTAGCACTCGACTGAATATTTTCTACCGTTATTTGTGTCTGTGATTTCAGACAGCTATACGCCAAACCTTGTGTTTACTGGGATGTACCACAGGGGTTACTATCTGCGCCCCTCTGAGCCCGTTTATTTATAAGGACCAATATTTATGGCAAGTGCGGCAATAATTGACGGCAAGGCAATGGCGGCCGAACTCACCGCATCAATAAGCGAAACGACTGCTTCGCTTTACGAATCCAGGGGCGTCAAACCCGGACTCGCTGTCGTGATCGTTGGAGAAGATCCTGCCAGTGAGGTCTACGTCAGAAACAAAAAGCGAACGGCCGAGGCCTGTGGATTTCATTCCGTCCGGCACGCGCTTCCTGCGAATTCGTCAGAGCATGCAGTTCTCGGGCTCCTCGACGAGCTCAATTCCGATCCGGCCATACACGGAATTCTCGTACAGTTGCCGTTGCCCGATCATCTCGATGAACAGCTGATTACACAATCGGTTTCTCCGGCGAAAGACGTCGACGGCTTTCATTTCGAAAATATCGGCAAGTTGACCGCCGGGCAGACTGAAAGCGCTTTCGTGCCGTGCACGCCCGCTGGCTGCATGCTCATGATTCAGGATCATCTCGGGGAAGACCTTTCCGGGCTGAACGCCGTCATCATCGGGCGCTCGAATATCGTCGGGAAACCGATGGCCAGCCTTTTGCTGAAGGCGAATGCGACGGTAACGATCACCCACAGCCGTACGAAGGACCTGCCCGGCGTCTGCCGTAATGCCGATATTCTGGTCGCAGCCGTCGGTCGACCCAATATGGTCAAAGGCGACTGGATCAAGCCCGGCGCCGTAGTCATCGATGTCGGTATCAACCGGACCGTGGTCAGTGAAAACGGGGAAACCAAATCAAAGCTGACTGGCGACGTCGATTTTGACGAAGCAAGCAATGTCGCCAGCGCCATCACGCCGGTGCCAGGAGGTGTGGGTCCGATGACCATCGCTATGCTTATGGCGAACACCCTCCAATCCGCACAGCGGTCGAACAAATAGGGCAAATTTCAACCGATTTTGCATTCTCCGGCCGTCTAAGTGAAAAAGGCGGATTAGCGCCTTGCTTTAGACGCCCGGAGGCAGCATGAAAATCGGTCATATCAACCTTAAAAAGGAATACGGCGGCAGCAGCCACCAGCTGCTGATGTTGGTGAAAGCACTGGCGAATCACGGCATCGCGCAGCATGCGGTCGTCAGAAACTCCACGCTCGCGCGGCGTCTCTCGAAGCACAGCGAAATTTCTGTCGGGCAAAAATCGGTCACAAGACACAGTCTTTCAGGAGAATTCTTACTCGGGCACGCTGAAAGTGTACTCCTTGCCGCGCATCCCACCTGTCAACCGGGGCACGCTTTGGCCGGCTATTCGACTTCTTCGATGGCGACGGGGTTGAGCAGAAACCGGTAAGTCCGGCAGCTCTTAACCTGCGAGAGATTTTGACCCGGTCTCAGGGGCTCATAGCTCGACTGCCTGATCGCCTTCATGGACGGCTTCGCGAACATCTTATGAGAGCTTTGCCTGACAGACGGCCTCTTGATCCGTCCCCGCGAATCGATCAGGTAGCAGATCGTTGCCTCGCCCTCAATACGATCACGCCTCGCCTTTTCGGGATATTGCGGCACGGCCGTCACGGTCGGGATGCGATCGGATGACGAGTCCTCGAAATGAGTGATGCGGGTAACTCGCGTGTCGTTGTCTGACAACGCAACATCGAGCGTGGCAAGACCTGAACAGATCGCAATGAGCAGTATTGCCAATCGATTGCTCATCGACACGACTGACTACTCCTCATCTGCTTTCCTGCTTCTTCGATCATCAATAATGATGTTTGACTCGACGGGGTGCGTCTTATCGAGGAGCATGCCTTTGACGACTTTCAGCGTGCGCGCGTTCGGGTTGACCTCCTGGCCGATCGCAAGATCTTCTTCGGCCTTGTCGTATTCCGCACGAAGAACGTAAATCAGGGCGCGGTTATTGCGCCCGCGCCAATGCTGATCGTTCTCCGCCAGCAGCATATTGCAATACGTCAGGGCGGAATCGAGATCATTGATCATGATGTAGCCGGCGCAGAGATTGGACAGAGCGGCTTCTTTTTCCCGCTTGCCCTGGGCAACCACCAGACCTCGCAGGGTCAACTTGACGCCGGTTTCGGCGTTGCCGGCCAGTAGTTCCTGCGCCCCTTCTGTCAGGTCCGGATTTCTCGGACCGATAACGACCTTGCTCTCTTCGGATGAAGATATGGAAACCAGCAATATCGTTGCGATAAGGACGAAAGCAAAAGCTGCAGGCCTGCTCATGATTCTTTCCTCCGGCCGCCGCAGCTCCTCTGAATCAGCGGCCCCTGGAGAGGATTGGACCAGCCAGACTTGCACAAATTCGGCGCAGAATCGGCTAGCCGGTGATGTAGTGCTCGAGCTGCTCTATTTCCTCTTTTTGGTCAGCGATTATCGCTTTGACCAGGTCTCCGATCGAAACCATCCCGGTGAGAGTATCTCCATCAACGACGGGCAGGTGGCGGATACGTTTATCGGTCATCAGGTTCATACAACTGTCGACGGTCTGATCGGCGCTGGTCGTAACGACGCCGGCGGTCATGATGTCTTCGACGGGCGTCTCTTGCGACCCCCGCCCCTTGAGAATAACTTTTCGGGCGTAGTCTCTTTCGGTAACGATACCAGCCAGCTTGTCACCGTCCAGGACGATTAGTGCGCCGATGCCCTTTTCCGCCATTAGTTTTATTGCATCCAGAACAGATGCCGTCGGCTGGATAGACAAAATGTCATGGCCTTTTGAATCAAGAAGGTGTTTGACCAGTTTCATATATGTTTCCCTAATTGTTATCGCCAGTCGGCCTCGTTATTCGCCAATATTAACAAAAAAACGGCGGCGTACCTCGAAGACGTAGCCATTACTTCCTTTCGAATCCCGCCAGGATTTTGTCCAGGTCTTTGCGGGCAAGCCATCGGCCACGCAGCATGACACCGTGGATACGGCTGGCATTGCCGATGTCATTCAGAGGGTTCCCGTCCAGCAGCACCAGGTCGGCCTCCTTACCGGCCTCGACAGTGCCAAATACCCGTTGCTGGCCTAAAAACACCGCAGGATTGGCGGTTCCCGTTCTCAGCACCTCATAGGGAGTTAATCCGGCGGCCACGAGAAAAACGAGTTCCCTGTGGATCGCGAATCCTGGCACATTGAAGACCTGGGGTGCATCGGAGCCCAGTAAAAGCCCGGCGCCTGCCTCGTGCAATGCGAGAATCAGTTTTCTCCTGATGTCGATTGCCGAAGCTGCGATTGCCGGGTCGTAGGCCGGGTCATCGAGGACTTGTTCCTTGGCAAGGACCCACTGACCGACTGCTCCTATCGGCATGTAGCGCATTTCCGGCCAATCACTCATCTCTGCTGGCGGAGTCTCCGAAATGAAATGCTCGAACAGTGCCTGCGTCGGCACATTCCAGACGTCTGCTTCGGCGGTTTTCGCAGCGATGAGCTTGATCTTCTGCTCGTCGATTTTGTCGGCCAGCAAGACGCCAAAAAATCCGGCGGTGCTCGTCGTCAGATCTGCATCATCCGCGACGATCGCCTGCATATAGCCGTCAAGATGATCGATAGACGCCATGCCGGCAGCCAACGCCCGCGGCACGCCGACCGCCGAGGAAACATGCCCCGAAAACTGAATGCCGAATCTGCGCGCCGTATCCGCGAGCGCGTCGAATTCCGCCCTCGTCAATCCAGGATGAATCTTCAAGAAATCATAACCGGCGCCATGCTGCGCCTGAACCATTGCGCTCGCGTTCTTGGCGCCTGACACACTGTTACCGTTGAACGAAGGCCCTGACGTAAAGAGTCTTGGACCAAAGACTTTGTCGTTCAAGATATCCTGCCGGAGTTCGAGGTGAGCGGGCCGCCCGAGCATGCCGCGAACCATCGTGACGCCATTTGCGACATTCAGGGCAAGTACCCTGTCGAGACTTGACGAAGTCATTCGCGGAATATGCGCATGCATTTCGGCAAGGCCCGGCATCAGATACCTGTCGGTTCCGTCGATTACGAATGTATCCTCCCCGATTGGAATCGTATCGACGTCGCCGATCGTCACAATCTCCCGGTCCTCGATGATGACTGTCTGTGCCGCTGTGATCTTGTCGGCTGTCATTGGTACGACGTTGACGTTGATGAACGCGGTTTGTGCTGAATACGCGGGAAGCGCTACTAGCAGCAATGAAATCGGCGCCATCCTGAGAATCTGCATAAAGATTTGCCCGTCCTGTTTGTTCTATTGCTTGGAGTACCCTGAGCACCCGCAGTTCCAGGCCTTCATCGGCAATAGTAGCAAAACGGCCGCGATGCCGGCGCAGGCATCGCGGCCGAGCAACCAGCCGCGCTTCTAGTCAGCTACGGGTAAGCCGCTCGGTACACTTCCCGGCACAAGATCGTTCAATCTTCTGACCGACGGATCGGTCAGCGCATCGAGAAAGGCCATTATCTTCGCCACGTCGCCGGCTGGCCGCCTGACCGGTTCAAGCTCGTTGGCGTCAGCGATATTGTTCCTCAAATCGGAATTCTCCTGTACCCAGGTGTCCTGTTTCCCGAAACTCCGACGCCGGAGGCCGCGCGAAAAACTTCGCCCGATCCGGGGACACGCTCGATGAACACATCCTGCTCCGGCAGGTTGGCATCGAGATGCGTGATGAAAGCAAGATCGATGGCAAATATATAACGCCCTTGTTTCCGCCACCCTCGATCTCTTCGGCTTTGACACTGCCGATCGATGCCACCATTGCAATCGTCCAGATGGTCATCAGAATTTTCATGCCGTTATTTCTTACGTAGCTCATTTCATTTACTCCTCAGATTTTCGAATGTTTGCGGAGCAAATATTGATGATTGAGCGGCGTCACCGCTTGACCATGAACTGACCCTTTCATGACGATTTCCTGACCCGGAAAAAGTTTTTAAAAACAGATAGATATGTGAGATTTCGGCGGGACGCCGGGGACTTCAAATTGGAAATTGAGCGCTAAATGACCTTTTTCAGGGTCTCTCGACTGATGTTGCCGCCGCAAACAATGACGACGACGTTCTTGTTTTCGTATTGGTCCGCCCGGAGCTTCAATCCCGCGAGCGCCACGCCGGCGGCGCCTTCGGGCAACATGTGATGGGCGTCGAGGAACTCGCGCATAGCCTCGGCGATCTGCTCCTCGCTTACGACAACAAAATCATCTGCGATCGCCTGGCAGATTTCGAACGTGATTGCGCCGGCCTCGATCCCGCCGGCTGTACCATCCGACAAAGTAGGCTCGCTTGCCAGTTCCAGAATTTCGCCGGCTTTGACGGACTCGGTCATGACGGCCGAAGCAGCTGGCTGACAGGCGACGACTCTCATCGACGGATTGACCGATTTGAGAAAGCTGCCTACACCGCTGATCAGGCCGCCGCCACCAACGGCGATGAAAATTGCATCGACCTGCGAAAGCTGTTTCGCGATTTCAACGCCACAGGTCCCCTGACCGGCAATGACTGCCTCATCATTATAAGGAGACAGGTAGCACATGCCGTTTTCTTCGGCATATTCCCTCGCGTGCAATTCAGTATCGAGCCCGTCGGTGCCGAAAAAGCGTACCTCACCACCAGCACGTTTGATGGCATCAACCTTTGTTGTCGATGTTCCTTCTGGAACGAAGATCACGCCACTCGTGTCGAGTTTCGACATGGCGTACGCGACAGCCGCGCCATGATTGCCACTCGATGCTGCAACGCAACCAGCGGCCCGTTCCTCGGGCGTCAATGACAAGAGCTTGTTGAATGCGCCGCGCAGCTTGAACGAACCGGTGTGCTGCAGATTGTCCAGCTTCAGGAATACGTTCGCACCAATTAAATCGCTGAAGTACGGCGAGTAGTCGAGTGGCGTCTCTCGAATATGCGGTGCTATGCGGTTTGCAGCAAGGACGACGTTAGCAGGCAAGAGTTCCTGTCTCATCCGCCTACTCTAACCCACTTCGCATCCGTCACAGAATGGTCAGAAACAAGTCAGTCAGGCGTCAAGACTGTTCAGTAGCCGCAGTAGAGAATTTCAATCAGAGACTTGACGATAGAGGACAATCAAACGTGACGACAACAAAATACAGCCTGACCGCGAGAATCCTGCACTGGATTTCGGCGACCGTAATTATCTGGGCAACAATCACCGGCTTTTTCCTGGCCACGCTCGATGCAGATTCGGAACTTCGGGCATTTCTGTCGTTTCTCAATGTATCGTTGACGACGACATTTATGCCCGTATTCATTATTCGCGTCATTTACTCGGCCAGATCAAATAAGCCCCAGGAGATCGATATGCCCGGATGGCAACAGACGGCTGCCCGGGCGGCTCATTTATCGCTCTACCTGGTCACCGGCTCGGTTCTTACGTCTGGTCTATTGATGATGCAGCATGACATCAGCCTGTTCAGCCTGGTATCACTGCCAAACCCCGTGAGCAATCTTGACTGGAACGAAGCTTTCTACCGCGTACATCGTTATTCCTGCATGGCGCTCTTTATGCTCGTCGGACTGCATGTGGCCGCAGTTATTCGGCATCAGCGGCAAGGACGAAACGTGCTGGCACAGATGATTTAAGTTCCATAGGCTTGCCGAATGCAGGCCCCTTCGGAACACGTCCGATCCTATTACGCCGCGACTGTAAACTTACATACGGATTACGCGCCGCTATCCGGTCACAAACAAGCCGACGTTTGCGTAATCGGCGCGGGATTTACCGGTATTTCGACAGCCCTCCACCTGGCGGAGCGCGGTTTTGATGTTCACGTCGTCGAGGCCAACAAGGTCGGTTGGGGCGCGTCCGCTCCTGACAATCGTCGTTACTGCATCATCTCCTGTTTGCGATAGCCTTCGGGCGGCTCGAATACCGCTGGATCGATCGATTCCGCACGGCTGGATCTCAGCGTTGACTCGCCCTCGAGAGCACCGCTCTCATTGTAGTCCCTGGCATAAACCGGATACCCGCCGAGCTCTTTCATCTGTGCAAAAACTTCCTGTTGCGGCCCCATGAAATTGGTTCCTGCAGTTTCGGCGAATGCTTCGTGCATGCGTGCGAAGAAGGTACCCATGCTGATCATCGCATCGGTCGCCTCCTTGCCCCCCTCGATATCGGCCCATTCGGCAACACACATTTCCCGTGTTTTGCGGCCATCCTGAAGAACTTCGAAGAATTCGCAATCGAATCCGTTGATCGTATCGCTCTTCCCTGTCTTACTAAGCGTGCTCGGTGTCTCCTGCGCAGGCTGCAAACCCGGCATTTGTTGTTTCATCATTTGCTCGGCCATCGCGCGCTGTTCCGGAGGCATGTCCTTCAACATTTCCTCCATTTGCCGCATCGCATCGCTGACCTGTGCCGCCATTTGGTTCATCGTTTGCTCATCGATGACGAAATATTCCAGGCGTTCGTTGTCGGCAACAATCAGTTCATTCCGATCGCCCCTGAATATAATGAGACCATCCTCATCGGAACTGACGGAATTTATTTCCACTCTGAGCAATTTGCCGTCGGCAATCATTTTGGTCGTGCCGATGGCGGGGGGATCGACGTGAAACTCCCTGGTTTCCGTATTCAAGACAGCGCCGGCAAGTGCCTGATATGAAACAAGGCAGACGCACGAGACAGCAAGCTTCAAGGCGTATCGCATCACAGTTCCCCCTTCAAAAAGGGCTCGATTCTCAGTGAAGCAAAGTAACCCAGACGGCTGATCAATACCAGATAGCAAATGGGATCTTCTACGTGTCCGCACATCAGAATCAATGACATGTATATCGTGCAAAGTGTTTCTTTCACTCATGATCGCCTCCCTGGCATTTGGATGTGCTGGGTGAATAGACCGCCGAGCGTCGAAAGATCAGTCGAAATCACTCGCTCTTATGGTCGCAATTGATCAATTTCTGGTTCGAGTTAACAGAATCCAGAAACGAGTGGCCCCGAAAATTGACAGCACAATCAAGGCTGTGCGAGGATTTCACTTCGTTTGAAAAAGGCACACCTGCCGAAAGGCAGGGCCGCAAAGCCACCGGTCTAAGGGCACGTCCTATGACAGCGGGGTTGCCAGTCCGAATCGCCGGTCGCGACAGAATTCCCTGTTGCTGGCAACTCCAAACTCTTATTGGGCGTCGACATACATCGTCGGTATCGCTGCTTTTTTTGACGCCGTGGTCAAACTCTTAATCGGAGCCAGCAATGTCTGCCAACGCAAATACCCTTCGCAACAGCGGAATTTTTTCCCGCCGCAAAATCGCAAAACCGACCGTCGTCCGTCCCACCACATTCAGAGACCTTCAGGACTACCTTGACCCTTCATCGGATTATCTGGCTCCATATCGACCCATGGGCGCCGGCAGTTCATCGACGGCATGTTCTGCTTCAACAGCAGGTACGGTTATCGACATGACCGGCATAGACCAGATCATCAAGATAGACGCTTACGCCGACACCGTAACCGTGCAGGCGGGCGTACGATTACATCAACTTGTCGACGCACTGGCCGAGAACGGGCTCGAGCTCGCCGGCAATTTCGACCTCATGAACCGCACAGTCGGTGGCGCCGTTGCGGGTGGCTGCATCGGACCGTCGATGAAGGGCGCAGGAGCGTTCTTCGCGAAACAGGTCCTGGGAATGAAGATCATCACGCCGTCCGGCAAATTCATGGAGCTGACTCAAAAGAAGAAAAATATTCTGAATGCGTTTCGACTGAGTTACGGCATGCTTGGCATAATTTGTGTCGTAACCTTGAAGGTACGGCCAATCAGGTCTTTTACGGCGACTCACCGCCGATGTACCGTTGACCAGTTCGCATCGACTGCCGACCGGCTGGCTGCGGCCAACATTGGTCTGAAGTTCTATGTGCTCCCCTTCAGGGATCGCGTCTATCTCGACGTTCGAACATACAGTGCAGAATCCGGATCGACACACGCGATTCCCTGGAAGATAAAGGATTGGGGTGAGAGCACCGTCTTGCCGAGCGTGTTCAAGTCGCTCGGACGTATCGTCCCGATAAGCGGCGTTCGATATCGTCTGATCGACTCGATCAGCGAAGCAACTCAGGGCCTGGTAAACAATCGCCTGGTCTCCGCAGGCGACAATGCTGCGACACAGTCGTTGCGGATCGTCAAATCGAAGAACACGAAAGGATTACAGTATTCGACCTGGTGTTTTCCGGCTTCCGATTTTGGCATCGTCGCCAAGGCCTATCAGGATTTTTGTCTCGACAATTATCACAACACGGGATTTCGATGCGATATGCCGACAGTCGGTTTTCTACTGGGACGAGATCGAAGTGCCCTTTTGTCGCCGACCTTCGATGAACCGATGTTCGCCCTCAGGGCCGTATCGACGCCGCGCAAAGGTTGGGAGGATTTCGTGATCGATTTCGCCGAGTTTGCGCAGCATTGGGGTGGTTCGCCGTTCTTCAACCAGACACGCAGCATGGAACCGGACTATGCCAGGCAGGCCTTCGGCAGCCGCCTCGATTTCTTCAAGAAGATTCGTCGGCAGCTGGATCCCGCAAATCGCATGATGAATCCCTTCCTGTCGCAGTATTTCCTCTAAGCCGAAAATTCACCAGGATCGCAATTCCTGGCGAAATCCCCGCTTAATCCAAATACAGGTTTCGTGCATCTAAGAAGTGAAGGGCCGGAGTTCGGGCCCGGAACTTTTCAGGTTCCAGCACCCCGAACCCCTGCCTCTCCGGGCAGTCAGATGGGTATCAAGTCTCGATTTCAAAAAGATTTTTTGAGGCCCTGGTTACCGGAAACTGCGTAACTCATTGAAATACAGGGAAAAGTACTAAGGTCGGGGTCGAATCAGGGGTATTGCGTTATAGTTATCTAGTGTTATACTCCACTATAACACTAGCAGACCCGGGACCCCGCTAGTCCCGTTTCAGGTGAAAAGAATGATTTTAAAGAGACTTGGGCTATTAGCAGCCTCCGCAACACTTTCGGCTTCGCTGGCCGCCTGTGGCGTTGGCGAGGCGAAGGTTGCGGATACGGCTGAGAAGGCTGCAGTGACGCCGTTACCGGTTGCGGTATCGGCGCCGCTGACAGCAGACATATTCGCTACCTATCAATCCACGACAACTATTGCTGCGGACGCCGAGGCGCCGGTACTAGCCCGCGTCTCGGGTGAAGTCGTCGAGATTCTGGTCGAGGAAGGCGACACCGTTGAAGAGGGGCAATTGCTTGCGCGACTGGATGGCGAGCGGCTTCGACTTCAGATGCTGGAGGCGAAGGCCAATCTCGAGAAGACCACAAAATCATACGAACGATACATTCAGCTTCATGAGCGCGGCCTTGTAAGCGCGTCGACTTTTGAAGGACTGAGATTCGATATGGACGCGCTCAATGCGACGTATGAGTTGAAGCGCCTCAACTACAACTACACGAAAATTCGTGCGCCGATATCCGGCGTGGTTTCATCCAGGGACATTAAGCTTGGGCAGCATGTAATGGCCGGCGCAGCAGCATTCAAGATTACCGATACGAAAGTGCTTGTCGCCTACCTGAGTATTCCACAGACGGAGTTGTCGAAGATTTCGGCCGGCGACCCGGCCACAGTCAGAGTCGATGCGATGCCGGAACTCGAGTTTAATGCAACGATTGACCGGATCAGTCCGACCATCGATCCGCGGAATGGCACATTCAGAGCGACAGCATCGATCGACAACGACAATGGCGAACTTGCTCCCGGTATGTTTGGGCGCTTCAAAATTGCATACGAGAAACATACCGATGCACTATTGATTCCTGCCGCCGCCCTGATCGAGGAAGATAGCGAAACGGTCGTCTATGTCGTTCGTGACGGGTCGGCGAGCCGCCGCACCGTCGAGATTGGCATACGGTCGGATGAGATGGTTGAGGTACTGGGCGGTCTCGACAGAAATGACAGGATCGTCGTCACCGGCCAGGGCGGATTGCGCGATGGCGCCAGGGTTCTGGCGAGCAACGATCAGTTATCGAGCTTCACCGGATAAGAACAACAAGCGATCCCCTACCTGATTTCAGAAATGGGGACTAAGTGGAGAACGTAATGACGGCAGGGCGTATCTGGCCAGGTCTGATTCTGGGGTTCATGCTCCTGGCTGCCTGCCAGTCGGACGGAGAAAGTGCGACAAACGCATCGGACGCCGCGGAATCCGAGGACGAATCACCCGCAATTCCCGTAGAAACCTCGGTCGCTACCCGCAACGACATCTATGCGATGTACTCCGGTACGGCACCAATCGAAGCGTTTGCCGAGGCCGAGGTCGTTGCAAAGGTCGCCGGCGAAGTTCGTGAAATTTTTGTCGAAGAAGGCGATGACGTAAAGGCAGGACAGGTGCTCGCACGACTGGACGGCGACCGTCTGCGGCTCGAGTTGATGCAGTCCGAGGCAAACCTTCGAAAATCGCAGCGTGACTTCCAGCGAAATGTAGATCTGAAAGAGAGAGGTCTCATCAGCGCCGGCGATTTCGAGAAGATCAAGTACGAGACGGATGCGCTCGAGGCCACCTACAACCTTGCCCGGCTGGAATACAGCTACACAGAAATCAAGGCACCGCTGGACGGTGTCATATCCGATCGGTTCGTCAAAGTCGGCAACACAATCGATGTCAATGCGGTGACATTCAAGGTAACCAGCCTCGAGCCACTGATCGCATACCTGCACGTGCCCGAGCGCGAGTACCGGCGCATCGATCACGGCCAGCCAGCCGTGATTGAGGTCGATGCTCTGCAGGACAGCGAATATCAGGGAGTCGTAGCCCGAATCAGCCCCGTCGTTGACCCCGGGACCGGTACCTTCAAGATCACGATCGAAGTCAGCGATCCGACGCGACGGCTAAAACCCGGCATGTTCGGCCGCATCAATATCGTCTATGACATGCATGCACAAGCCTTGCAGATCCCTCGTAGCGCGATTATCGACGAGGCAGGCGAGACTTACGTATTCGTCGTGGAAGACGAGAAAGCTGCACGCCGGACAATCACAACAGGCTACTCGAACAACGGCCACATCGAAATCCTCGACGGCCTGACAGGGAGCGAGAAGATAGTCGTCGTCGGTCAGACGGGACTCAAGGAAGGTTCGAGAGTATCAGTTATCAATCTGGCAGAAGCCGAAGAAAGTTCGGCAAGCAACGCCACCGAATAACTTTCAAAAATCGACCGATATAGCAATGCGCCGTCTGATCGAGATTGCAACTGAACGCCGCGTCACGATCGTGATGTTTACGGTCGCCATCGTATTGTTCGGCCTGGTGTCGCTATCGCGGCTCAAGGTCAACCTTCTTCCGGATATTTCATACCCGACCGTCACGGTGCGAACGGAGCTGACCGGCGCTGCGCCGATCGAAGTCGAAAATCTATTGACCAAGCCTATCGAAGAAGCCGTTGGCGTAATCAGGAACGTCAGGCTTGTGAGATCAGTGTCGCGGACAGGTCAGTCAGACGTCACGCTGGAGTTCAGCTGGGGCACCGACATGGATATCGCCGGCGTCGACGTTCGCGAAAAAATCGACATCCTTGACCTGCCAATCGAAGCTCAGCGGCCGCTGCTGCTCCGGTTCGATCCCTCATCAGAACCCATCATGCGTCTGGGGCTTTTGCGCAAAGCTGCGGATGGCGAAGAGGTCTCCTCCAGCGAGAACATCCTGAAAACCTTGCGCAGGCTTGCGGAAGACCGGATCAAAAACGAAATTGAAGCCGAGGAAGGTACCGCCGCGGTCAAGGTTAGCGGGGGCCTCGAGGACGAGGTCCAGATACAGGTCGACCAGCAGAAGATCTCGCAACTCGGCATCAGCGTTCAGCAAATTGCTGGGCGTATTCGCGCCGAAAACGTAAATTTGTCCGGAGGGCGTCTCGAGGAAGGCAACCAGCGATTCCTCGTACGGACGATCAATGAGTTCCAGACCGTCGACGAGTTTAGCTCCGCAATAATCGCAAATGTTGCCGAGCGGCCTATATATCTGGGCGATGTCGCCACCGTTGAACGCGGTTACAAAGAGCGCGAAGCCATCACACGAGTGAATGGTACGGAGTCCGTCGAACTTGCCGTGTACAAGGAGGGCGATGCCAATACCGTACAGGTTGCGACTCGTGTTGAACGGCGGCTCGAACAGATACGAGAGACGCTGCCGGAGAATCTTGAGTTGATCAAGATTTATGACCAGTCGAAATTCATCAGCTCCGCCATCAACGACGTAACTACGGCGGCAATATTCGGTGGCATTCTCGCCGTCATTGTCCTCTACGGTTTCCTCAGGGACGCCCGGGCGACCTCTATCATCGCCGTCGCAATTCCCGTCTCGATCATCGGCACATTCCTTCTGATGTACGCAAACGATGTATCGCTCAATATCATGTCACTCGGCGGGGTCGCGCTGGCTGTTGGCATGCTCGTCGATAATGCGATCGTCGTGCTCGAGAATATATTTCGAAAGAAGGAACAGGGCGAAGACACTTTGCGGGCGGCAAGAAACGGCACGACCGAAGTATCCGGTGCTGTTGTTGCAGCAACGCTGACGACGATCGCGGTATTTTTCCCAATCGTATTTATCAGCGGCATCGCCGGGCAACTGTTCCGCGATCAGGCTTTGACCGTAACATTCGCTCTCATCTTTTCTCTCGTAGTCGCATTGACGCTGATTCCCATGCTTGCCGCACTGGGCTCGGGCTCTCGTTATGATGATGCCGGAGACGACACACCAGCTGGCTGGTTTACAAGAGCGATCGCATTCGTCGTCAGGCTGATTGCCTGGGTATTTGACAAGATAAAGTGGCTGTTCTGGTTGATTTTGTGGGCGCCGAGTTGGGTATTGCAACGCCTTTATAAAGCGATCGCAGGCATATACCCCGCCACCCTGTCCTGGTCTCTGAATCACCGTGCAAGCGTTGTTGCAGGCGCAACCGCAATATTTGTCGGAACAATGCTGTTGATTCCGCAGCTCGGTACCGAGTTGATTCCCCAACTGTCGCAAGGCCAGTTCAACGTTGACCTTCGCTTGTCGCCGGGATCTCCGTTGTCCGAAACCGATCGTGTAATCCAGGCGGCGCAACGTGCCACGCGCGCGATAGATGAGATCGACCTGAGCTTCTCCGTTGCCGGAACCGGCAATCGCCTCGACGCGAATCCGGTCGATGCGGGAGAGAACACCGGCACGCTCAGCATCACTCTGGCCGCCGGCTCCGGCCGCGATCAGGAAAACGCGGCGATGGAAAGCATGCGTCTCGAACTCAGCCGCTTGCCGGGTGTGCAATACGAATTCAGCCGTCCCGCTCTAATGAGTTTTGCGAGCCCCTTGCAGATTGAGATATCCGGCTACGACCTTGGTGCGCTTGCGGCAGTCAACGAGGCAATCGTGACCGCCATGACCGCGTCCGACCGTTTCACCGATATCAAAACTACAGTCGAACAGGGCAACCCGGAAATCCAGATCGTCTTCGATCAGGAACGTGCTGCGAAACTCGGACTCGCCGTGCGAGATATTGCCGACCGGATCGTAGCGAATGTGCGCGGTGAAGTCGCAACGCGTTATACCTGGCAGGACAAAAAGATCGACGTGCTGGTGCGGAGCGTCGACACGCGAACGGCGAGCGTCGAAGAGTTACGCAAGCTGATCGTCAATCCGAGCGCAGAGAGGCCTGTTACCCTGGAGGCTGTCGCCGACATCAGGATATCCCGTGGACCCTCCGAGGTCCGCCGCGTCGCACAGGAACGTGTCGCCGTTATTAGCGCGAATCTCGGATATGGCGACCTCGGTTCTGCCGCTGCTGAAGCGCGCTCGATTATCGACCGTACACCGCTGCCTGCAGGCGTAGCGGCAATGGTATCCGGCCAAAACGAAGAGATGCAGGATTCGTTTCGCTCGATGCAATTTGCATTGGCGCTGGCGGTATTCCTCGTCTATCTCGTGATGGCTTCCCAGTTCGAATCGCTCATTCATCCTTTTGTCATCCTGTTTACAATTCCGCTCGCTCTGGTTGGTGCCGTGCTTGCATTATTCCTGACCGGTACGACGGTGAATGTTGTCGCGATGATCGGCGTAATTATGCTTGCCGGAATCGTGGTAAATAATGCGATCGTATTGGTCGATCTGATCAATCAGCTGCGCGCCGCCGGCACCGCCAAGACCGAGGCGATAATGGAAGCTGGGCGCGCCAGATTGCGGCCGATCCTGATGACGACATTAACGACTGCGCTTGGACTGTTGCCGATGGCGATCGGCTTCGGTGAGGGTGCTGAAGTCAGAACACCGATGGCAATCACTGTGATCGGCGGTCTGCTGGTTTCGACCTTGCTGACTCTTCTCGTAATTCCAGTCGTATATTCCTTGCTCGATCGCAAAAAATATCCGGCAGGCGCGATGGCCGAGAGCAGTCCATGAAGCACACCGAGATTGCCCTCCGCCGCCCGATTGCGACGACCGTAATTTTCGTTGCGCTGGCTCTCGTCGGTCTGATTGCCTCACGACTCCTGCCCCTCGAGAAATTTCCGGATATCGAGTTTCCGGAAATCTACATTCAGGTCCCGTACGAGGGATCCACACCCGAGGAAATCGAACGCCTGATCACGCGCCCGATCGAGGAAGCGCTGGCCACACTATCGGGTGTCGAGCGCATGTATTCCGCATCTCGGGAAAATCGGGCCGAAATCAGCCTGCAATTCGGCTGGGACGAGAGCATGGGCGTCAAAGGCATTGAGGCGCGCGCCAAAGTAGACAGCATTCGCCACGAGTTGCCGGAAGATGTGCGGCGCGTTTTCATCTTCACCGGTTCGCTATCCGACATACCCGTTCTGGAGCTCAGAATATCGAGCGACCGCGACCTGTCGAATAGTTACGACATGCTCGATCGCCTGCTCAAGAGGCCCATCAAGCGACTCGAAGGAGTTTCAAGGGTGGAACTCCACGGCGTCGATCCGAGGGAAATTCGCATATTGCTGGATTCGGATCGCCTTGCTGCCCATAACATCGACATCACCAAGCTTCGCGAGTTGCTCGAACGTAGCAACTTCGCTGTAAGCGCTGGTCGCATCTCGGAGGGAGGCCAGCGATTCAGCGTGCGCCCGCAGGGTGAATTCGTCTCCATGTACGAAATCGGCGACATCGTCATTAACGAGGACAACCTCAGGCTGCGTGATGTGGCCGACGTAGCGCTGCGCTCTCCGGACAGAGACTATGGCCGACACCTGGACCGAAACTATGCGATTGGCGTGGCGGTCAGCAAATCGACCGGTGCCAACATGGTCGAGGTCACCGACCGGGTAAAGGCCGAGGTCGCGAGAATCAGCGAATTGCCACAAATGCAGGGCATCAACATTTTCGATCTGGATAACCAGGGAGACGCGGTTCGCGATTCCTTGTCGGACCTGCTGAACGCCGGCATGATCGGCGCGTTGCTCGCGCTGCTGGTACTCTACCTTTTCCTCAGGCAGGTAACGACGACCCTGATTGTGACGGCATCGGTGCCCTTCTCGCTGACGATCACACTAGGCGCTCTGTATTTTGCCGGACTGAGCCTGAATATGCTGACGATGATGGGATTGATGCTCGCTGTGGGCATGCTCGTCGACAATGCAGTTGTCGTCACAGAAAGCATCTTCCGTTACCGCGCGATGCATCCGGACAAGCCATTTCAGGCAACAATGATGGGCGTTAAGGAAGTCGGCCTTGCCGTAATTGCCGGTACGGCCACGACCATTATCGTCTTCGTGCCAATCATGTTCGGCACCAAGAACGATATCTCGGTCTTCATGACCCACGTGGCGGTGACGATCATCGTTGCCCTGCTCGCCTCATTGTTGATTGCGCAGACTCTGGTACCGATGTTGGCAGCACGCGTGAAGCAACTTCCGGAACCAAAAAAGAATGCGCTGATGAGTCGTCTGACCAAACGATATACGCGGAGTCTGCGATGGATTCTCATACATCCATGGAAGACCTTTGCTGGCATCGTCATGATTTGCGTCATTGGTGTGTTGCCGCTCGTGTTACAACTCGTGAAATTTGATGCATTTCCGCAGGAATCGGGACGCCGCCTCTACATGCCGTATCACATCGAAGGAGAGCATCCGCTCGAGCGAGTCGAAGCCACTGTGGATACCATCGAGGAATATCTGTTTTCGCGGCAGGAAGAATTCAATATTCGCTCTGTCTATAGCTATTACGAAAGAGGCAATGCAATTACTGTCGTTTTGTTGACCGACGACGACGACGCGACGCTTTCCACAAAGGAAATCATTGAACGCGTCGAAGAAGACATGCCGACAATCGCAATTGGAAAACCCAGCTTTCAATTCGATCAACAAGGTGGCGGCGAAGGGTTCAGCCTGCAGGTTTCGGGAGATTCGACAGCGCGCCTGAACGAAATCGCAGCCGAACTCACCCGCACGCTCGCTTCCGTCTCCGGCCTCAAGGATTTACGTACAGATGGCGAAGAGGGCGAACGCGAAGTACGCGTCAGCGTTGACCGGGTCCGCGCTGCGGCGGTGGGGATGACGGTAGAAGAGATTGCCGGATCCATCGCAATCGCCATGCGCGGGCAAAACCTGCGCGAATTTCGCGGTGAGATGGGCGAAGTCGAGGTTCGACTCGCGTTCAGGAGCAGCGACAGGCAAAGCGTCGAGCAACTTTCCAATCTGCCCCTGTACACGTCAGAGGGCCGGCGCATAACGCTCGGGACAGTGGCCAATCTTCATTTGGACTATTCGCCTGATACGATCCGGCGGGTTGACCGGCAAACGGCGGTCGTAATTACGGCGAATCTTGAAAAAGATGCCAGTCTCGACGAGCTTCGACCGAAAATTAAAAGTTTGATGGAACAGTTCGCACTTCCGCCCGGCTACACCTGGAAGTTTGGCCGCGGTTTTGAGCGCGCGGACGAGACTCAGCAGATGATGGCGACAAATATCATGCTGGGCATCGCGTGCATTTTCCTCGTCATGGCTGCGTTATTCGAGTCGTTGCTGTTTCCATTCTCGATTATCCTGGGCTCGATCGCATTCTCGATTTTTGGTGTATTCCTGTTTTTCGCGGCGACGGGCACGACGTTTTCCTTTATGGCATCGATCGGCATTATGATCCTGATCGGCGTCGTCGTGAACAACGGCATTGTGCTTGTCGACCACATCAACAATTTGCGTCAGGAAGGCGTACCCCGTAACGAAGCTATTGTCGAGGCAGGGCGGGACCGCCTGCGACCGATTCTGATGACGGTCGCCACAACCATTCTGGGATTAGCCCCGCTTGCTGTCGGCACCACACAGGTCGGCGGCGACGGGCCTCCATACTTCCCAATGGCCCGCGCGATCATCGGTGGCCTCGCGTTTTCCACGATCGTCTCGCTGCTGGTCGTGCCCGCGCTTTATGCGTACTTCGATACGCTATCTGCATGGGGTAGAAAAGTAATGCGCACAGCGAGAAGTGCAACAAGATTAACGGCCGAATCCACGGCCTGAGGACTATTTCTAGGGGAAGTCCGGCGGCGTTTTATACCACTGGGTCGCCTGCTGTATCGCATGGGCAACCCGCAGTACCTTCTGGTCTTCGAACAATCGGCCCGTGAACATCATTCCTGCCGGTAGCCCCTTTTCGGTAAAGCCACAGGGAATCGACACCGAGGGCTGGCCCGTGAAATCCGAGATGCCGGTGTTCTTCCAGGCGTTTCGCCGGTAATCCTCCGGCCTGTCTGATATCGGTGATGCAGCAATCGTTGCTGTCGGTGCTACCAATACGTCGCAATTCGCCATCAGGCTTTCAGCGTCGTCAGTGAAACTGCAGCGAAATTCCTGTGCCTGGGCATATCGATCTTCGGAAATACTTTCTGACTCGGCAAGGCGACCACGAAGGTCTTCACTGAACGCTTGTGGATTCTGATCCAGGTGCGCAGCATAGACGGTGTAGGCTTCCCTGAAAGTCGCTCGAGCTTCTCGTATCGCCTGTGTCACGTCTGGTAGCTCGAGGTCAATCAATTCGACGCCCAATGTACGCAATTCATCGAGCGCAGCATCGACAACATTGATGACGTCTTCGTAACCCTCGAAAAAGAAATCTCGAATAACTCCGATTTTTAGCGTATTGAGCGTTGCGCCGTGGCAATCAAAGCTGTGCTTGTTCGTCAGTACATCGAGCATTGACGCTGCGTCCTCGACGCTGCGTGTCAGAGGCCCGACATGATCCATTGTCGGAACCAACGGTTGTACCCCTTCGAGGCTAACCAGGCCATAAGTCGGCTTGTGTCCGATAATGCCGCAACAATGTGCCGGCTGGCGTATCGAACAACCGGTCTCGGTTCCCAGCGCCGCATATGCCAGGCCTGCTGAAACAGCAGATGCAGAGCCTCCGCTAGAGCCGCCGGGATCGTGATCGGTCGCCCACGGATTACGCACTGCTCCGAAGAATGGATTGATGCTCGAGTTCCCGTAAGCGAGTTCGTGCAACCCGGTCTTACCTAGTAATACCGCGCCCCCTTCGAGCATGTGAGTTACCGCGGCAGCGTCTTTATCCGGAATTCGGTCTTCAAACAACTTCGACCCGCAAGTGGTCCGAATACCGTCGGTGGCAATGAGGTCCTTGACCGCTATCGGAATGCCATGAAGCGGGCCGCGGTCAGTGAAATGACGAAGTTCATCGTCGGCTTTCCTTGCCAAATCGAGGGCGCGTTCACCAGTAACCGTGATGAACGCGTTTAGTCCCTCATTATGCTGCCCGATCCGATCGAGCATCAACTGAGTCAGTTCAGTCGAGCTTACCTCGCCTGATCGAAGCATCTTGCCGATGTTTGCGATTGTTTCGTAATGAAGTTCCAAGGAACAACAGTAGCATCATGGAAATCATCCACCAACTGATCGCACCACCGCCTCCGTGTACGACGACAACCGGTGTCTCCTCGAATGGAGCATCGCGGTTAGCGTCTTCAAGCGGCAGCAGACCGAGCTCCGAATTGTCACCCGGCCCAAAGCTAGCCAGAAATTCGCCGTCGTATGCGTCGAACAACTCGATCAGGATATCGTAGTGTCCAGTCGGGTAACCCGACATGAGCTCGGTTACGAGTACGTATTCGTCAGTACCGCTGGCGCCGAATATGGAGAATGAGTCCGTAACCGCAGTTTCATTCCACGGGCCGCCCTCGAAGCTCAGGTATATGACCGCGTATACATCCGCCACGTCATAGATGGTATCGGCATCGAACAGAAGATCTATGCCCCAGTAATATCCGTCGAAATCATCGTCGTTAAAGAGAACGACGTCAGCGGTGTAGAACCAGAAATCGAACGCGACTCTCTCCGAACTGGTGGGCGACGTCTGAGTGCCGTCGACCGACAGCGCCTGAAATACGTCATCTGATTTCTGCAGGCTGGAATATTTTTCCCTGATGCGCTCCGGATTGCGCAGGCTTCTGGAGACCCTGATCTGGTCACCCTCGCCCAGCTTACTCGCATCTTCTCCGGCCGCGAGCGCAGTGCTCACCGTACCAAGCAAGAATATTGTTGAAACGATTCCGAAGTAGAATTTTCGGCCCAGGCTGATTGTTCTGATTACAGCGATCATCTCGTTCACCTTTCGTCCATTGGCAAGTCCGTTGCTGCAATTAGAGCCCTTCAGCACTGAATCGGGACTGAATCGTTCACCGAAATTCGTTCACGGTTCATTCAGTTTTCCGGCGCCTGGCGACCGATTTTTGCGCATCGGCCCGTCGTATAGAGAAAGGTGTTCAAGCGGAGGAAAATTTCAACCGGCCCGCAGTTAAGAGCTGCTTTGTACTAGTCGAATAGCGCATAGCTCCCCCATGCGCACTGGAGGAAAGGCAGCTCTTACGGTAAGCGGGGCCTGCTTCACGGCGGGCTCCGCGTTTTTCTCTTGCCGGTTGTCCTTACGTCCCGCTCCGGATTTTTTTCGCACGAATAGCTCTTTTCTTATGCCCGACATAGTGCCACCATGACGGCCGGCGCCATCTTCTGTTCTTCCTGTTCACATGTCACAGCAGCCAGCTAGCGATTCGACTGGTACGGCGATCGCATTCCTGCTCGTCGGAGTGGCGGGCGGATTAGGCCTGGACCTGTGTGCGAAGGCATTACTCGCCGATTACTCACTGCAACAGTTTGTCTTCCTGCGAAGCGTTTTTGGATTGCTGATTTTTTTCGCAATGATGCGCCGCTACGGAGGCGTCCAGAATCTGCACACCAGAAAATGGCGCTGGCATCTGCTGCGCACGCTCCTGGCGTCGGGTGCAATGTTCGGGTTCTTTTATGGGCTCGCACGCATGCCGCTGGTCAACGCCTTGACCATAGCTTTCACCGCTCCGCTGATGGTAACCGCACTCTCTGTTCCGTTTCTGGGTGAACATGTTGGCTGGCGGCGATGGACCGCAGTCATGTTCGGCTTTGCCGGCGTACTCATCATTCTGCGTCCCGGTGCCGGCCTGATAACGCCTGCGGCGATAGGCGTCATCATTGCAGCATTCTGCTATGCCTGCCTGGCAATTACGGCGAGGAAACTTGCCGATACGGAGAACAGTTTTTCATTGTCCGTGTATGTAATAACCGGACCGCTCGTTTTCTCAGGGATAATGCTTCCAGGCGACTGGTCGGCGCCGACCACGTCGGGATGGGCATTGTTTCTGCTTGCCGGGGCATGTTCTGTAGTCGCATGGATCGGGATTATCGGCGGTTACCGGCGCGCCTCGCCTGCAATGCTTGCGCCGTTCGAATACACGGCTCTCATCGGCGGTGCCATCGCTGGCTACTTCATCTGGAATGAAGTCCCTGATCGCTGGGTCGTCATGGGTGCACTTGTCATTATCGGAAGCGGACTATTCGTCGTCTATCGGGAAGTGGGCAGCGCATTCTCGAACAAGTACCTGCGCGTATTTACCGCTGTTGGCAGCGCAGTGATGGCTCGCCGCCGCGCCCGAGTCGCATCAGAGGAATAGCTGCCTGACCTGATCCGCCGAAGCAATCTGCCGACCTGCGCCTTTCGCATGAGCGGCGGCGACTCGTACCAGTGCGGCGTTATCGGGCACCTCGGACCCGTCCGACATCAGCATATTGTTTTCGAATCCGACCCGCGCATGACCACCGTTGGCCGCTGCATGCCGTGACGCTTCGCCTTCCCTTTGTCCAAAACAACATACTGCCCAGGGAATGCGGGAATCACCAAGCTCACGTCGGTATGCGTCGATCTCGCCCGGATCGCCATAGTCTGTCGTGCCATAGCGGCCCAGGACAAAGAGCACGAAAGGCAGCTCATCATTAAACAGGCCGCGTTGCCGATATTCCTCGAAGCACCGTACTTCCTCCGGCGAATACAGAATGTATTGCGGCATCACATCATTGGATTTCAACCAATGGAAAAACTGTTGAGCATCATCCACATTGTTTCGCTCCGGTAGTAACTCCCGGAGTGCAATGGACACGGCCTCCGGCTTCAGGCTTTTCACAACTGACATTTGCTGGCCCGGCGAGTAGAGGCCACACGCCTCCGTAGTTACCTGTATGACGAGTTCATCATCGACGCGTTCCCGCACCGCATCGATCGCCGCAATGTAATGATCCGGGTCCAGCGTGTGCTGACCGGCTTCATCTCTCACGTGCAGGTGCAGAATCGACGCCCCACTCTCTAGAATACTCTCAGCGTTCCCGGCAAGCTCCCTCGGCGACAATGGAATTGCTGCATGATCCGCTTTGCCGCGGCGCGCACCGTTCGGTGCCGACATGACGATGAATGGGTTGTCATCCACATCGGGGTCGAAAACTGATGACACTCTATGCCTCTCCTGACATCAATTTGAGTTCGCCTGTGACGTCTGTACTATAAACAAAAACAGTTGAAGGAATCCCCCATGCATCGAAACACTTACCTGTTCCTATTCATCCCGTTCATGTTTCCTCTCAGCAGTATTGCGGCCGAGTCCGGCGACGTCATGAAGTTCGTTGATTCCCGGTACGAGCAGACTGCTGCTCTTGCCCGCGACCTTTGGGAGTTTGCAGAAGTCGGCTATCAGGAAGTCAAAAGCAGTGCGTTGATCAAGGAAACGCTGATCGCCGAGGGTTTCGAAATCGAGTCCGGACTTGCCGGCATTCCGACTGCCTTCACGGCCACATTCGGCACGAAGGGCCCTGTCATTGCAATACTCGCAGAGTACGATGCGCTCCCCGGTATCAATCAGGATGACATACCGACCCGCAGCCCGATCGAGGGTAAGCTGGCTGGCCAGGCTTGCGGACACAATTTGTTTGGCGCAGGGTCTGTCGGCGCGGCGATAGCCGTCCGACACTGGCTC
>Ga0255052_10000697_pt1 | contig 26551 bp, 28 predicted proteins | sample JV7_2_21_MG_FD_188632 | JGI IMG/M metagenome (GOLD analysis project Ga0255052, IMG submission 188632) | Seawater microbial communities from Jervis Inlet, British Columbia, Canada - JV7_2_21 | ecosystem: Environmental > Aquatic > Marine > Inlet | place: Canada: British Columbia | collected...
ATAGACTTCTTTCATAAGTCCGGCCTTCAGAAGATGCACCAGTTTGGCTGCGTCGATCTTATCCGTTTTGGCCCCTTCTCCCAGCAGTTTGTTTCGATAGGGATCACAAATCAAAATCTTGTCCACAGAATCTTCCAGTTCAGTGTATAACCACTGTGATGTGGTCGTTTCTTCAATAGCCAGTATTTTTGTGCCCCGTAGATTCTTTAAATAGGTCTGAAGTTCAACAACATCTGAAGGAACATCAATGATTGTGATTTTATTGGATTTCTTTGTCATGCGTGCAATTGCCATGTTTTTGATTGACCAGTCTATTGCTATGTATTGATCATAGATGCTATCTTTCATTAAGGTCTCCTTTCTTTTGTGCTAGTTTTTTTTAACTGCTAATTAAATCATAAACTAACACGAATAATGCTTTGCATTAAAGGAGACCTTCTTTCTTATTTTATCGAAAGAAATCTTCAATATTTGATGGGAGTCTGGGTTATTGATTAGACGGATAAATCTGCAAATATCTCACAAAACTCCCACAAAACTGAATTTACAGGGTGCTTCAGGAAAGAATTGTTTAAATTTAAGGAGGGAAATGGTCGGGGCGAGAGGATTTGAACCTCCGACCCCTGGTCCCCCAGACCAGTGCGCTAACCAGGCTGCGCTACGCCCCGTTTGATAAGTCTGCAGTTAAAACATTTAAAGACATTAATCACTTAAAGCTGTTGCCAAATTTATAGAATCAAAAGATCGAGGTCGAAAAACGGATATCACAGATGCAGCTGTGTTTGTTCTTTTTTATTTGAGGCTATACGCGGCTTATGACTTTTTGTATTTTTGTTTAACGTAACCAGAATATCTTTAAGTTTCTTCCGAATTCCCTGGACAGTCTGAATTGAAACGGAATTTTTCTTTAATGTGCTATTACCAAACTTTTTTCTGACACCTGCAATAGTATATTTATCTTTATAAAGAAGGTTTTTTATCTGCAAGACAAGCTCAAGGTCCTTCCTTGAATATACACGTTGCCCAGTGTTGTTTTTTCTGGGCTTGAGAAATGAAAACTCCGATTCCCAATACCTCAGCACATGGGTTTCTATGTCCGCAATACTGCTTACTTCTCCTATTTTATAAAAGAGTTTGTCCGTATTAACTATTTTTCTTGAGGCAGTGCCCATCTGAAATTATACCTTTTCTACGAGGGCTTTAAACTGAAGACTTGGCTTGAACGTAACTACTCTTCTTTGTTCGATTTCCAGCTCCTCTCCTGTCTTGGGATTTCTCCCCTTGCGCGCGCTTTTCTTCCTTACGAGGAACGTCCCGAATCCGGTTATCTTCAATGATTCGCCTTCAGCGAGGATATTCTTCATAGATTCAAACAGTGTTTCTACCATTGCAGTAGCTTCTTTTTTAGGAAGACCGACTTTCTCATAAAGCCTGTCCGCTAAATCAGCTTTTGTCATAGCACCCTCCTATCATTTTTTTTAAATTATAAGGGGACTTGACTCCATTGTCAAGGCAAAATAATTTAAATTCTCGAAATTTCACTAACAGTCTATACTAAAAAACACGCCATGGCTGGGGCAGAAAATGCCGTTCATACATCATAAGCGCAAACCTGTCGGTCATGCCGGCTATGAAATCACAGACCATTTTTTCCCTTTCAGTAATCATTTCTTTCGGAAATTCCTTAAATATTTCATCAGTATGTTCCAAATAATAGTGATACAAATCGAGCAGGATCTTCCTGGTTTTCCTGAATTCCTGTTTTGACAAATCACCCTCATAAACAGTCTCATAAAGAAAATTTCTTAAAGCATAAGTAATTTTCTTAATCTTTTCACTCATTACGATCTCTTTCAGCCCTGACCGGCTGGATTGATATATGACATCTTTAACCATCGTATCAATCCTCTTTGCCTGGGTTTCCCCAATTTTGAAAAAATGAGAAGGAATATTTGAACGTTTCAGAACTCCCGCCCTTACAGCATCATCAATATCATGGTTAACATACGCAATGATATCCGAAATCCTTACTATCTGGCCTTCAAGAGTTGAGCTCTTATTTTTTAACGAGAAGATGTCACCCTTCCCCTTTGAGTGCTTAACTATCCCGTCCCTTACTTCAAAAGTAAGGTTAAGACCGCGCCCGTTTCTTTCAAGTAAATCAACAACCCGAAGACTCTGCTTGTAATGATCAAAACCTCCCGGATAGATCTCGCGCAGAATATCTTCTCCAGCATGGCCAAAAGGGGTATGTCCCAGATCATGTCCCAGTGCTATGGCCTCTGTCAGGTCTTCATTGAGCCTGAGCGCCCGGGAAATGGTCCTTGCTATCTGTGAAACTTCAAGCGTATGAGTTAAGCGCGTTCTATAGTGGTCACCCTTTGGCGCCAGAAAAACCTGAGTCTTATGTATTAATCTTCTGAAAGATTTTGAATGAATAATTCTGTCCCTGTCTCTCTGAAAACAGGTCCTGATCTCATCCTGCTTTTCTCTCTTTTGCCTGCCGCTGCTTTGTGAACTAAGGCATGCCCTGGGATGCAGGGTCTTATTTTCTATCTCTTCTGTCTGTTCGCGGATTGATATTGACGGCTTTTTCATGAATTTCCATTAGTAATGTTTAAAAAATTATTTTCTTGCGCTTACCATAACACCATCAGCCAGAACTTTTTTGCGAATACTTCTGAAACCAGCCTTTGATAACCAGCCTTTAATCTCGGATGGAGAGTAAGTTCTTCCCCCATCTGTATTCACAAGCATATTAATAGCAAATAATGAACTACAGGCCGGTTGTGTCCTGGCTTCATTTATGAAAAAATCCTGTACAACCACTTTGCCTTTATTGCTAAGCGCTCTCCTGCATTTTTTCAGGAGCTTTATATTTACCTTATCAGAAAACATATGCAGAATCTGACTCAACAGCACCAGGTCATAACCATTCCCGATTTCATCTTTGAGAAAGTCACCTCCGACAAACTTTATGTTCCTGTCCCTGGCTTTAGATCGAGAGACCACATCTCTGGCAATTTCAACTGTCTCCGGCAAATCAAACAGTGTGACCATTAACCCGTTTGACGCCAACTCGATAGCATATGTTCCGGGACCACCCCCAAGGTCAAGCGCCTTTTTTATTCCGGTCAAGCCTATCTCCCGGACAATCTCCTTTGCCCGGACAACGGCGAGATTGTGCATGCCCAGAATAAAAGCTTCATGATTACGTGATTTCTGAGAGGGTTTCCCAGTCTTTACTATTTCATCCAGATCTTGCCATCTATCCCAGAGCGAGTCTATATGCGTGATAATATCGCCCTGGTAATAAGAACTTCCTGAGACTAATAATCTGGAAGCTATAGCAGCATTTTTATATCTGCCATGCTGCTTCCTTAAAAGACCGAGGCCTGCAAGTGCATCAAGCAGAATTTCGGTTGCACGCCTGTCCCCTTTGATTGTATTTGCAATCTCGCCAGCTGTTTTCTGTTTATTCAGATGGTCAAATATTCTGAGGTTGTTCGCTGTTATCAAAACCCTTGATGCCTGAAAACCGCCCCATATTTTCCTTATTTCAACTGTCTGATCAACAATACTGGCCAACTTAACGGTTCCTTAATTGTTACTTGCCAGCGCTTTTTAAAGACCCATCTTTTTCAGTGCATCGCCGCCGATATCCTGTGACGCAGGGGCCTCTTCCGGAAGATACAGCATTACGCCGCCTTTAACAGGTCTTATCACAATCTTCCCTTCTCCGGCAAGCTTATTTGTTGCAGCTATCGGGTCCCCGCCTTCAAAGTACTTCTTGAAAGCTGTGTTAAACCCGGAATAAACAGTGTGTATGCCCTTGTATCCTTCTTTTCTGAGACTAACAACAGCCTTTGTTATGAACTCCTCCTGACTTAATTTGTCTGCCATAGCGCCCTCCTTTTAGTTGGTTTTAGTTGATTATTGTTAACTGCTTAAAAAACTTATTTCTCTTTTAATCAATTGCTCAACTCTCTTTTTCTTAACAACGACACCTTGTTAATTCTTATATCAGATTCAAGTTCAATTTCGTCCTGCTTTCTTAACGCATCAATTTTTTTCAACGGCCTTTCAAGCATATTGCTCCTCGTAGTGGTCAAAGTGTCATACTCTCTCTTGGCAGCATCCAGTTTTTCGCCCATACTACTGAACTTCTCGTTATAGGCTTTCCATTGTTTATAAAACTCTCCCATAAGAGTTTTAATTTCCAACGCGGTCTTTTCAAGATTAAAATTTTCAGAAGCCTGCCTTATAACAGCAAGTACCGCATACAATGTAAAAGGAGAACATAAAATCACTTTTTGTTTCAAAGCCTCGTCCATGATCGTGATGTCGGCTTCATTAATAAAGCTGTATACCTGCTCATTCGGAATAAAAATAAGGACATAATCTACTGTATTGTCCGCGGGATTGATATAATCACGGGTAGTAACCTGCTTGATCATCACCCTGGTATTTTTAAGCAGATCCTCCTTGAATCGCTTCCTGTCATGGTCTGACTGAGCATTCAGGTAATTAATGTAATTATCCAGAGGGAACTTAACATCCATATTGACCTTTAGTTTGTTTGGCATAAAAAAAGTGTAATCAGGCCTTCCGGAAGATCCCTCCAGTGTCTTCTGTTTGATGTAATTCACCCCTTCGATCATACCGACCAGTTTAAGAATATCCTCAGCCATGCGCTCACCCCATTCACCTCTTTTCTTGGAACTTGCAAGTGCCTGCTTCAGGTGTTCGGTTGTATCTCTCAGCCTGGAAGTGACTTTCTCATGATTTTCCATGAGTGAAGAAACCCTTACGTTCCCTTTGCTGACATCTTCAATCTTCTGCCTGACATCGGTAAGTGTTTTGTCCATCTCCAGAAGGCTTTTCTCTATCAGCTCTTTTTTGCCTTCAAGTTCTTTCGTCCCTTCGATTGTCTGGGATTTCAGTTTTTCTTCGGCAAGTTTCAGAAATTCTTCAGAATTTTTCGAAAGCGCATCCAGCGAAATAGATTTGAATTTATCGGACAGATCTTTTTCTATAGACAGCAGGTTTTTCTTAGCTTCATGATACTGTGCTTCACTCGCAGACCTGATGACTGATTCTTTTTTGAGATTATTCTGAACCAGGACAAGTTCCTGTTGTAATTTCTCGATCTGCTGTCTGAGTTCATTGTTTACAGCTTCTGTGCTGTTTGCCATGCCCTCAAGCTGGACACTCTTTTTTGAATAAAACAGATAGGAAATGAGCCATACCGAAACACCGCCGACAATGACACCTGAAACCAGAAATACAATATTAGTTTCCATTGCTAGTAATTGTATGGCCTTGGTATTCTCATACAGATCATTATTGACATATATATAATACAAACTTGTATTTAATATATAAGATAATACTTGATGAATGTGAACTTGTAAACAAAAAAATCACGGCCTTTTTTCAGAGCCTGTCATATACCCAGATCCGTCCCCCATCCTTGATCTCTTCATTCCTCATGACAAGACGTTTTTTATGCAGGTTCAACAGCCGGGTTCCGCTGGTATTAGCCTCAAGATTCATTATTTCGGAAAGGTCTTTTGTCCTTATTCTATCTTTAGTTATAACAACTTCCAGCGTTTCACGTAAATAATTATTCAAGTTTCCGAGGAGAATTTCCTTTCCGTCTTTCATCCTTGCTATGACCGCCAGGTCTTTACGTTCAAGAGCTACCTCAATATTCTCTTTCTGGTTCTCATTCAGCCCGGTCAGGATTATGTATCTGTCCCCATATTCATTCCCCCAAAGTCTGGAAATCAGTTTGGCCACTATCTCATCTGCACATGAATAGTCGATAATTCCGATTTCTGAGAAATCAAGAGCGATAACTTCCCCATTTTTTTCGGCTTCAATTTTTTTCTCAATCCGCCCTCTTATAACTTGACCCGAAGGTCTGGTGACCAGGTCACTCGATCCGTTTTTGAGTTCTTCTTTCAGAAACCTGTACAGGTTATAACTGGTCATACATCAATGACGCTTTTCAATATTCTCCTTATTTTTTTCATTGCATAAATAAAACGACAACTGTCCATATTGACCGCCTTGAAAGATAAGTGAAATACAATTTTGCCGCTGCGAGTAATTAACAAGAACTCCGGTTCTAATTCTTGCTAATCTGCTTTTTCATGCATGATGATTTTTTACCTGCAGGCTGAGACAGCCCGATTCGATGTGCGCCAATCGCAAAATCTTTTTTTACCGAATCCAGTCGTCTGTTCTTAAAAATATTCAGTTCGCAGCTTGAATCATTCTGTTTCTCTTTTTCTTTGATTCCTTGCATAATCCTCCCCTCCTTTGTACTAAAATGATCATTATCTTACGAACAATATGAATAAGCTTTGCAGTATATTCTCATCCCTCAATAAAAAACATTATTTGAACTATTATGTCTCTACTGTTCTAAATCCGGATAAAAATATTACATATAAAAAGTTTCCCACCCGTTCTTAATCTCGCTGTATGTCATACATTCAAGAATCCTTGTACAGTTGGGGCAGAAAAAATCGCAACCATCATACATAGCCTCAAAGTCAAATTCAGAAAACACTTCAACAAACTTATCAGGTTCCTGTGGACAACTTTTCTCGAAACGCCTGTGGTAAGCCATGTATTTATTTATCTCATAATTGTTCTTAATAATATATTAAGCTTCAATTGATTCAATTGAAGCACAAATGATATCATTTGTCAAGGATAAAAAAGCGGGGCCAACATATTAAATTTATTGAAAAATACTTCTATAAATATTTATTTAGGATTTTTAATGAACTACCCCTCAGCAAGCTACGGGGTATCAACAGCGGTCATTCCCGAGATTCGTTTATCGGGAATCCAGAATTCACGTAGCACTGTACATTTCTGGATACCCGCTTTCGCGGGTATGACGAACGTGGCAAGCCACGGGGTATTAAACCCGAAGATAAAATCAAGGCGGGAAATAGCCGGTATCAGGAATTATTCAATATCGAACGCTATGAAACAATTTCCGGAAGCAGGATATTTATCTGTGAACCTGGGAAAAAAACAAGGTTTCTCTCACGCTCCCTGCCCCAACCCCAATCAGGTATTATTGAATACCGGGCAGTCCCCGAGCGAATCGAAATCTTGCCATGCCACTGTTTTACAAACCGTTTCACCCCTTTAAGCCCATGTCCCCTGCCTTTATCCTCATGCCGGGATATCCCGTGAAGCAGAGCATCTTCGATGGCACTAAGATCATTCGTCATCCGGACTCTTAGCGAAAGGGAAGACTTAAATCCTATGCCTAAATCCATAACCGCTATCTTCACCACATTTCTGTCAAGCTTATGGAAACGATACTTTTGAATGCCGACAAAACCGGTATGTTCGCTATGCTCTACTATGTTCTGGCAGATTTCAGATAAAGAGACGATGAAACCATTTATAGCCTTCTCATTATAATGGAGATGTTTATGCAGGATAGTGTGTGCCCTTTTTTTGACCTTACCAACGATAAAATGAATGTCGTCTGATTTCTTGATAGGTGTGATTTCAAGCAGGACGTCTGTATAATGGCTTCTTAAATATTTATCAGATAACTGCCGTTTCTCTGGAATGAGGTTAAAATACTGTTCCGCATATTTAAAAAAATCCATTCTCTCCAGATATCGCAGCACGTTTTCTGATGAAGGGAGGATTAAGTTCTTTTCTGCATTAGTGGATTCGAGATATCTGCCCGCCTCCAGAACTCCGACCATTCCATATGGATCGATAAAGCTTACATTACTGAGGTCAATAGAATCGCTGTTCGAGATCTGGTTCAGGAATGCTTCAAAGGTGTCGTCAGAAAGGTACGTCAGCATATCATAGAAGCAGGAGGATTAGTCAGACTATCCTTCCATCTTTCATTCTTATAGTCCTTCCACATTGTGCCGCAATGTTTTCATTGTGGGTTACCATGATAAAGGTAATACCTTTCTGATTCAGTCCCTGTAAAAGTCTGAACATGTCCTCACCAGTCTTAGTATCAAGGTTTCCCGTAGGCTCATCAGCAAGCACAATTTCAGGGTCAAGCATAATCGCCCTTGCTAAAGCAACTCTCTGCTGCTCGCCACCGGATAATTCACCCGGCTTATGCGATAATCTTCCAGATAACCCTACTTCTTCCAGCAATCGCACAGCCTTTTTACCCGCATCTTTATAACTCATCCCCGCAATCATGGCAGGCATCACAGTGTTTTCGATAGCATTGAATTCAGGCAACAAATGATGAAACTGAAAAACAAATCCAACCGACCTGCTCCTGAACTCAGCCAGATCATCATCCTTTAGCTCAAACACGTTTTTATTGTTATACAGGATTTCCCCGGATGTAGGCCTGTCAAGAGTTCCGAGTATATGGAGCAAAGTGCTTTTACCGACTCCCGAAGGTCCCATCATGGCGGTCATCTCACCTTTATGGATATCAAATGTAATATCTTTTAAGACCTCTATACTCCTGCCCGGGGCAGTAAAAGTTTTATTAAGGTCCCTTACAGCAATGAAAGATTCCATATTATCCAATCACAATCGTCAGCTTAATTTTTTTTATCCGTATCAATAACATCTTTGAGCTTATCGTAATTCTTCTGTATCTTCTTCCCGCCGGAAACAACATCATCCACAAAATCCCCAAAGCCAGTAACTGAATCGCCTATAGTTACAATGCCTTTACCAAACCACTTGAAAGGTTCACCACCCTTCCAGATGGCAAGGCCTATAGTCATGAACACCAGGAAAATAGTTATAGTAATAAACTTAAATATTAGCTTAAACATATCTGAGTTCTTTTCTCATTCATATCTCAAAGATTCAACCGGGTCAAGTTTTGCAGCCTGGAGTGAAGGATAAATAGTTGCCAGAAAACTGATGAGAAGCGCTGCTGCCGGCACCACAATAAAATCATAAATATCGATCTTGACCGGCAGATAACTGAGATAATACACATCAGCAGGCAAACTTATGAATTGATATTTTTTCAGAACCTGACAAAGCACGTATCCACCCGCAACACCTATAACCGTACCTATAATTCCGATTATTACCCCGTGAATCATGAATATCGCCATAATCCCTTTACTGGTTGCCCCCATAGCCTTTATGATCGCTATCTCTCTGCCCTTTTCAACAACTATCATGATCAGATTGCTGATAATATTAAATGATGCAACAATAACAATAAGGGTCAAGATCACGAACATCACAATTTTTTCTAGTTTGAGAGCAGAGAAAAGGTTTCTGTTCATCTGCATCCAGTCCTTGGCATAATAAGGAGGGCCAAGCATAATTTCAATATCTCTTGCCAGTTTATCAGCATGGTAAACATCTTCTATTTTTACTTCAATACCTGTAACAGAGTCCCCCTTCTGGAAAAATTTTTGTGCGTCATTAATATTAATAAACGCAAGACTTGAATCATATTCATACATGCCCGCCTCAAATACGCCCGCAATTCTGAATTTTTTCATTTTAGGTATCATGCCAAGAGGCCCTGCCTCGCTCATGGGAGATATCATGTCAACAGTATCGCCGATGAACAGTCCAAGCCTTCTTAAAAGTTCCCTTCCAATTATTATTCCAGGCATATCTTTATTATTAAGATTACTGATACTGCCCTCCTTAAGATCTTTAAGAATGTTTATTGTTCCCGTCCCTGTAACAGGATCAATCCCCCTCACAACAACACCCTGAGCCCTGTCCCCAAACCGGAGCATCACCTGTCCATATATAAACGGCGAGGAATCAATCACACCGTCAATGCCATTTATCTTCTCCCTGACTGCATCATAATCTCGAACCTTGCCCTGATAACTCAGCGCTACAATATGAGCATTCACCCCCAGAATTTTTTCCTGCAGATCCTCATGAAATCCGCTCATCACAGAAAGCACTGTTATGAGAGTCATAACACCAAGAGCAAAACCCGAAATGGATATAAAAGTGTTGATTGATATTCCCCTCTGCTTCTTCTTTGATTTGAAATAACGGCAAGCTATGAAGAACTGGTATGAACGATTCATATAGGATTAAATATTAAAATGATGGAATATTCAATTATAAGTATTTGCCTTATTATTGAGTGTTAATTTTTCATTCCTGATTTTCTATTTCATCTGCTCCGGTCTTAATTGAGGAAACAGTATTACATCTCTTATAGAGTGGGTGTTGGTTAACAGCATAAATAATCTGTCTATACCTATTCCTTCCCCGGCAGCAGGCGGCATGCCATGTTCAAGCGCTCTCACAAAATCCTCATCCATATAATTGGCCTCCTCATCCCCCATCTTTCGGGCCTCGACCTGTGCAAGGAACCTCTCTCTCTGGTCTGCAGGATCATTAAGCTCTGAGAATGCATTTGCGATCTCCCTGCCTCCGGCAAACAGCTCGAATCTCTCTACAAATTCAGGAGCGTCTTTCTTTCTCTTGGCCAAAGGGGAAAGCTCAACAGGATAGTCTGTAATGAATGTTGGCTGGATAAGTTCAGATTCCACCTTTTTGGTAAATATTTCATCCACCACCTTGACGTGTGATGCCTTATTATCAACTGAAATTTTATTATCAGAGGCAAACTCTCTTGCCTTTGCTGTATCTTTAAAAACGATCGGGTCAACTCCATACTGCTCCATCGCATCCATCATGCTCAATCGCTGCCACGGAGGTGTAAAATCAATAACATCCTGGTCATCAGTTTCAGTGCTTTCTCCAAAAGGAACTTTGAGGCCACCTGCGATTTCCTGACAAAGAAACGGGATCAGCTCCTCCGTAAAGTCCATCAAATACTGGTAGTCTTTATAAGCAATATAGAATTCCAACATGGTGAATTCCGGATTATGTTTGGCTGATATCCCTTCGTTTCTGAAATTCTTATTGATTTCATATACCTTTTCGTAACCTCCGACAAGAAGTTTTTTTAAATAAAGCTCGGGAGCGATCCTGAGAAAAAGATCGATACCAAGTGCGTTATGATGCGTTTTGAAAGGACGTGCAGTTGCTCCTCCGGGGATCTGGTGCATCATCGGGGTCTCGACCTCTATAAAATCCCGTGCATCAAAAAAATTCCTGATCAACCTGATAAATCGGCTTCGCTTTAAAAAAAGATCTTTTACATGAGGGTTAACTATCAGGTCAACATATCTCTGTCTGCATCGGGTCTCGATATCCTTTAAGCCATGCCATTTCTCTGGCAGTGGTCTGAGAGATTTGCATAACATAGCCAACGTCTCAACCTGCACGGTTAATTCATTAGTCCTTGTCCTGAACAGTTTTCCGTTGACCCCTATTATGTCTCCAATATCAATATTTTTAAAAAGATCCTGATTTTCGGTTATTACATCTTTGCCAAAATAAATCTGGATTTTTCCTGAGTCATCCTGGATATGAGAAAATGCGGTTTTACCAAAATTCCGGTAGGCTGTGATACGTCCGGCAATTGTACACGAGCGGCCAGCCTGATCAATCTCATCCTTGCTCATTTCACCATATTCATCAATGAGCGCTGCTGATTTGTCTTTGGCAGTGAATGCTCCGCCATAAGGTTCTATGCCGGATTCCCTGAGCCTTTTGAGTTTTTTAATGCGTTCCTGAATCTGTTCGTTCTTTTCTTCCATGATATAATTATGTAAAAGGAATGAATGGGTCTATGCTGATAAAGAGGTGAAGAGACTTATGTCTCCTCATGAGTCAAGAAAACCTGAAAGAATCTTTGTCTTTTCATCTATTAATTTATCCAGATTTTCCTGCTGTATTTTGATCTTAAACAACTCATCGGCAATCCCAAATGCGGCCATGACGGTTGCCTTGGTCTGAGTGATGCTAGGGACAATATTGTAAATCTCTTTTAATTTTTCATCAATATATTTGGCCAGAGTTTTAATATATTCTTCTTCCTCATCGGTCTTGATAGAATAACTCTGTCCAAGTATCTGGACTTCCACTGAACGCATTATCGGTACCCCTGTAAATATGCTTCTGGTTTATGGCTAAAGTTCTACTGATTCAAGTTCTCTCAGCAGATTTTCGACCTGCGACCTGACTGTCTCACGTTCATAGTTAAGCTTATTTATATCTGTCTTAAGCAGGTCAACACTTTTCATCTCTCTCCTGATCAACTTTAATTCTTCATCTTTTTTCTTCAGATTCCCCTGCAAGTCAGTGATTTTATTATTCAACGATTTGTTTTTATCAGTCAATATGCTTATTTTATCAATAACTTTCTATATGTTATCTTCAAGTATATCAAGCTTATTCAAGGCAATCCCTCCCTTCATGTAATTAAACAACTCTGCTTGCATTAGACTGTAAATTATCAGAATATTTTCAAAAAGTAAACCCTAAATTGAAGTTTATTTTTCAGATGCACGTTAATATAACCGGCAAAATTAATATGTTAAATTTCAACCTTAATTATAAACAGTTTTAACAGGCAATCCATTTATATTCCGGTACTGCCAGTAACTCTTTAATACCTTTTTTATATACCCTTTAGTTTCCTTATATGGAATATGTTCCACAAATTCTGTAATGTCATCTTTGTAGTACCTGGTCAGCCATTTTTTCAGATTACTCCCTCCAGCATTGTATGCGATAATCGCGAACGGAATTTTTTCATATTCCTTCATAAGTCCGGCCAGATAATGCGCACCAAAAAATATATTAGTCTTTACGTCATGCAGGTTTGATGAGTCCTTTATGTGCGCCTTTATCTGATTATTGACCTGGTTGGCGGTGGCAGGCATTAACTGCATCAGACCAACTGCACCAGCCCATGACACCACCTCGGGATCATAGCGGCTCTCTTCCCTGATCAATGCCGCTATCAAATATTTATCCAGCCCCTCCGATTCAGCAGCATCCTCTATAATCTCATCATAAGCAAGCGGATATGAATATGGCAGGAATTCCGCCTCATCTCTCGGTTCAGCAAAATATATTACTTCCTTGTACTTTTCCAGCTCCATTGCCATGTATCCAAGATAGAAAAGTTGATTATCGGTCTTTGCCCTTTTTAATGCATAAACGATTTCTTCAATCGCCTCATCTCTCATCCCCATAAACGCAAGTGCCTCAATTCTCCTGTACTTGTCTCCATCAGGCCGTGCCGGTTTTTCAAAATGTATCTTTTCAGCAACTGTTCCGGATGCTGATTGCAGTTTAATCAAATATCCATAATAGGTTCCGTCTGAAGGCAGACCGCTAAAAAAGTTTCTGCTCTCATTACACTCCTCATTATTTGAGTCAGATTCTATATCCTTACTTTTTACACACTCTTCAGTGATTTTCTCCTGGCTCCTTGCCTTCCAGTAAAGATACTTATAATATTGCCTGTCATCATCATAATCAGTAAGTTTTGAGAAATAATTAAGTGCATTTTTATAGTTGCCGGCAGAATAATTCATCCATCCAAGACCCCAAAGTGCATCCTCAGCGCTTTCAGAAAACCTTGACACCACTTTTTCATAACTTTTTGTCGCACCTGCCAGGTTGCCCTGTCTCCGCATCTCATCGGCTTCCATAAGATATAAGAGGGCAAGGCGTTTGTTTCCCGGATACGTTTTCTCGAACGCATTCTTGACACTGTTAAATCCAAACTGGTCATCTATCCTGTAAAAAGACCTCGCCCGCCAGTACATCCACTTAGGTGTCCCGGCAAACCCGAAACTCTCAGCCGATTCACTATACCGTTTCAAACGAAACCTGCTCATACCGATCGAAAACATGATCCTCGTTTTTTTCTGGCGATCCACTAAATCACGCACCTCTTTATAAAGAGTCTCTGCCTTCTCATAATCATTATGCTTGAAAAGATTATCTGCTAATTGAAGAGTTTCCTCTGTGGTAAGAATATCGGCTTCCATAATCTTCAGTGCATCAAGTGCATCTTCAGACATTGGAACAGCACTGATATATATGTCTTTATAAACACTAATCGCTTCGTTAATATCTCCGAGGCTGTTAAGAAACGCGGCAAATGTTAATTTATAATCCCAGTCTTCAGGATATTTTCTTATGTATTCGTAGAATGCTTCTTTTGTATCTTTGTCCTTGTTCATTACTAATAATAAATTTATTTCTGACTGCATAGCATATTGCATTAAATGGTGATTCCTGATCAGTTGAGAAGTTGCAACAGCCTCTTCATACATTCCTTGCGAAACATAAACATCATTCAACAACTTTCTGGCATAATCCACGAGCAATGGATAAAAACCCTCAGAACCTGCAAGGTATTGCTCCGCTTTTTCATAAAGTCCCAGATCATTGTAAAGACGGCCGAGCATAAAATAAGCCATCCCTCTCTGCTCAATTTCTTGACCGCTGATCTCGAGCAAAATCGATTCTGCCCTGCAATGCAAACCTGCATTTATCAAACTGATCGCCTCTTTGATCCGGTCATCAGCATTATTAATCAATTTATGCCCGGTTGTCTCAGCCGGCAGATTAATTGCCAGCTCTGAAGCATTACCCGCCAAGGGGAAGAGACATCCAATGATTAAGGAGATCAGGAGATTAAATGCATCTTTTCTTAAAACAGGGAAATATGACATAGGCATATATTATCCAAACAGTTCGAGACAAGCAACAGTAATTTTAATTGTGAGATATTTTTCCGGACTGCTGCAGAAGCCGTCTTTCTTATTCATAACATCGATTTGACATTGAAAATTTATCAATGTACAGATATTATAATAAACCGTGAGGGGAACATATCGCACAATACTGCTTTTAATGCCATTTAAAGCGGTACATAAAATACTTGATCATCTTCCATTATTACTATTATTAATTCTGATAATTTTCATTGTGCCTCGCATTGCCGCAACCGCTGAACAGAATATCACCTCATCATGTCAGGAGTGCCATTTTGAGACGTATGAAAAAGCTATTTCCAGCCCCTATAGACATGAAGTAGTTAAGGATGACTGTGCAATCTGTCATATTATTAAAGGTGAAGATCTAGATAATGGCAGAACAAGAAATAAGATATTCTCTATTACTTCAACCGAAAACCTGTTAAATCTTGGAGAGTTCGTTGAAGACAACAGGTACCGTATTAAAATTGTGGCTAGAGATGATGATGAAGGAAACTCTGAACCTATTTTTATTGATATTAATACTGCCGAGCTTGAAAGCAGAAACTATCCGGCCATAAATGAAATGTCCGGAGTGAAAGTTGACGAGATTAAGAAGGGGCCATTTTGCCAGGCCTCTATTTCCTGGTTCACCGACACACCGGCAACATCAGAAATTGAATATGTATCGGAGGAAGGACATAAAAACCGTTTTTCGATCGACGATATATATACCAGAAACCATAGACTTATCCTGCCCCGGCTAAAACATAATAGCACATACAGTTTTGAGGCTGTTTCGATAGATCTTAGTGGAAATGAAATGAGGTCTCAAACATTCACCCTCACAACAACCAAAGAGTTTTCGCATAAACTCAGGCCACCCGACAGTCCATCGTCCTTTTCAAAAACAGATAACCTGCATGTCTATAAAATCAACGACAGTGAAGGACTTTATATGAGGGCATATACTGACAGGCCCACACAATTAATTTTATCGATAAAAAAGAGCAATCCGGGGGGGAAAGATATGCATGGGAATGGACTGACTACTATGCAATTCTTGACTATTGACGTGTGCAGGCAATGCCATAATCAAAACGCATCTCACCCTGTCGGGATAAGACCAAAGGACGAAAAAGTTAAAATACCACCTGATTTACCGACCATACAAAACGGTATTTTAACGTGCGTGACATGTCATTTCGCCCATGGAGGCAAGCAAATATTTTTTGCCAGACTTGATTTTGACAAGGGACTTTGCATCAAATGTCATACAGATGGTTATTACAAATAATCTAAACTATCTAAAGGAAGGATAGAGGAACATCATGTATAAAAGAAAACGCATAAATTATTCTATTAAAACACAGATGCAGGTAAGGCTGTTTTTGAAAATGCTTTCTGTCTCATTAGTAGGGGTCGGCCTTATGGGGGCGATTTTTTATTTTTACAGCGACAGGGTTATAAACAACAGCTTCCAGCAATTTCATGTACATGCTCAAAACTTCCTCGATCTGCTCATGCCGGCTATTATCTTATCCCTTTTAGCAGCGGTAATTCTGTCTGCTGTTATTTCACTTACACTGCCAATTAAATATGCCGGTCCTCTGTTCAGGATTGAGCGGGAGTTAAGAGCAAAGGTTGGAGCCGGTGATCTGACGGTCAGATTTAAATTGAGAAAAGGTGATGAGGTTAAAGATCTTGCGGATGCCATAAACGATTGTCTCGAGAACATTGAGAAAAGAATCGTGAAATTAAAGAATTCGGCAGAAGATCTTGACGCAGTTATAACGAATACGGATCATAAAGCGAATGAAGAAATCAGACAACATATAACTAAAATGAAAGAAGAACTTGGTAAATTTACGGTTAAATGAAGTTCAGAATGCTCTGCCATACCTGATCACAATCAATCTAATTGCCCCATTCCCTTGATAGCAAAGTCCTTACGGTAAAATTAAATTCAATTTCATTTTTCATGATCTTTAATTTCACTGCAGAAACAAAAAGTGGAGGCGACGACCGGATTCGAACCGGTGAATAAAGGTTTTGCAGACCTCCCCCTTAGCCACTTGGGTACGTCGCCATCTAAAAATAGTTTTTTTATTAGTTAACAGTAAGTTACTGTCAATTCAGGTTAAAGTTTACCATATTATGCTTTCTGCTTGCCAATATTCGCTTTAATATATACGGTTGATAAAATAGTAGTTCTTCACATTTTTTTCTACAGTTTTAATTCCAAGTGTATTAATATATTGTCAATATTGTTGGTCACATTAAGGTGAAACTTCAATGAAGAAAAGATCTTTCGAACGAGTGTTATCTAATATAAAAGTTAAATTTTCGTGCTGCTATATCGATTATGACGGAGTTGTGACAAATATATCGGAAGGTGGCATGTTTATCAGCACAACCGGCATGAACTTCCCCTTTGAATCAAAGCTTGAGATACTAATGCCTACTGGCCACAGGGTACTGAAGATACCTGTTGAGGTAACCAGGATGATTAAGTCTGACGATTTATACGACTGCATAGGGGTCAGACTAATCAATCCTTCCCAGGACTACCTGGAGTTTGTCAGCAACCTTCATTCTTCATCCTAACCCATATTATTCACTTCGCAAAGCAGGCATCCCAATAATTGCCAAGTTGTATTATTTTCCCTGGATTTCGTACAATGTGTACATATTAGAGATTCTATAGGAAGTATATGTATAAAAGACGCATTTTTGAAAATGATTTATCTGAAATAACTAATCTTCACGAAGAACTCGTTATAGAGTTAATGGGTGAAATCCTCAATAAAGATAAGACGATTTGCAGATGTCAACTCTGCGTTGAAGATATTTATGCACTTTCTCTTAATGCTCTTGAGCCTTTGTACGTACAAAGCACATTTAAAGAAAGAACCTTCAAGGATTATGATTTAACCGGCGTTCTCGATAAGAAAAAGGTCAAGGCCGCCATTCGTGATGCAGCCGGCAAAGTTGGTAAAAACCCACATCATTAGTACTTTTATTGTCTACCCCCTTTCTTTTTGAATATAGAGCCCTGTGTTAAAATAAGGCGATTCCAATGCACCTCGCACCTCATATTCAAATAGGACAAAATGCATGACTAATAACAGGAGAGAGTTCAAAAGGTTCGAGACCCTTCTCATAGTAAATATCCAATCGCACTCAGAACCTTCCAGCTTTTTTTTCGGTATAACAAAAAACATATCGTTTGAAGGGTTTATTTTTGAGTCACAAAATTTCAATCTCAAGCCAGGGAACATCCTGGAATTTAAATTGAAGCACCCCAAGAAAGATTTATCTCTTACTGCAGTTGGAGAAATAATATGGGAGAAAAAGACTAAGTACGAATATCTGGCTGGAGTCAAGTTCCACAGAATGAACGAGGAGATAAAGAGCAAAATTTCAAAATTAGTTTCTACTGATGAAGACATTGTCACTGAACAAGACATTAATAATGAAGACTCTGAAATCATAGTAAAAGAAACGATCGATAATAGTGTTCTGACAAAGCAACCTGATGCGCAGGACCAAAGTTTACTATCTGAAGCAATCAGCCGATCATTAAGCGATATCGAATCCGAAAACCCTGCAGGCATCTCATCGTCAAGCTTGAAGGATTCTTCTGCCACTGACGGGGCTCATCTTACTAAAAAAGATAAAACTGAAATCCTGGAGCAAAACAGGAAAAGCTCCGTTTATAAGACTGCTGTACTGATTGCTGCTATGACAGTAGTAGCTTCACTGTCATTTGTTTTCTGGAAATCCAGAGTGAATGTTGATCCCTCTGCACTTAATGCAAGTAATGATACCGTTGTTGAAGACATTGAGTATGATCCCGAAATAAATATGCCTGCCCTGCAGGATAAGCCCGAATTAGGATTACCTGACATATCTCAAGAGATCAGCTCTTTATCAGAACCTGAGGATATTGCGGAAATACAGCCATTACCTGTAGAACAGGAACCATCACTTAATGTTGAAAATGATATTATTGTTTCGAACAAAGAAAATATTCAGGAAATCCAGTCCAAATCTGTAGAGGTATCAGATCAGAAAGATAACACTGTTCATTCTGAGGTAGCGACTGATAATATTCCAATCTATCCAAATACTGCTCAGGCAGATCAAAAACCGGAAAAATCAACTAAGACAGCGGACAAAATAAATCCGCAATCTAAAGAAAATAAACAGGCGGAAGATTTTGAGAGAACAAGAATTATAAAGTATTCTGCGGAACCCAAAAAATACTTTATTCAGGTCGGAGCATGGAAAAATACAGACTTGGTAAAGAAAGCACTTTCAGAACTCAAGAAAGATTATTCTGAAGCCTACAGTTTCTCAAAGAACAATTTTCAGATCATCATAATTCCTGACATACTGACTAAAAGCCGAGCGAATACCATGTCAAAAGAAATAGAGAACAAGTTCGATCTTAAACCCCTAGTTGCCGTCATGCACAAGGAGGAAGAAATAAACAGTAAGCTGGCAAGCACAGAAATTTCCGAATCAGAAATCGTTGATAGAGACTTAATCAGCATTGATTCAAAAGCAAACGAACAGCAACCAGATGCTGAAATTGCTGCTGAACCTGTAATTGAAGCTAAACTGGAAAACAAGAATGAAACAGAAATTACCCGGGAGACAAGCAAACCTGACTATACTCCAGGAATTATCATAGACCCATCAGATAAGGATTTCGTAAGTTACGAGGATTTATTCGATGACAATTCGAATAACTGGGATCTATTCGATCTCGAGGATGCTTCTGCCAGAATCGAAAATGGTTTTTATCACATAGAAAACAAAAATGACGATAGCAGGCTTATTATACTTCATTACTATCAATTCCCTCATGACCGGGATTTTATCATAGAGACATTTATCAACGCAGCAAATATTTCGAGTGATCATTTTTATGGGTTTGTTTTTGGAGCCAGGGACGCACTTGATAACTATTCTTTTAAAATTAACAATAATGGCCATTACTTAGTAACAAAAAATCGTGGCAGCAGTTCACAGGATCTCACAGGAGGACAGATCAACAGTCTCCCTTCAGGTAACAACTCATTGGTTTCTTTGAAAATAGCTAAACTGGATAATAATATGTTCTTTTACATAAATGACAATTATGTTAATACGGTTTCAAGCTTGACCTTTTTCGGTAATCAAATAGGCTTTGTCCTTGAAGGCAGTTCAGTAATGGCAATCGATAGAACGCGTTCCTATATTAAAGAGAACTCGCAGACAAAGTAAAATGAATTAGATAAATTCCGATCTGCCTTTTTTTATGGATAATACGGTTACATCTGTAATATAATCCTATACACGTCAGTGAAAATGAGGATATTGCAAATCGATTATTGCGTTTCATGGTCAATAAATACTTTATAAAATTATTTGCCTTGAAAGTCGTTTTATGTTTCTGCATCATGTTTTTTTTAGGATGCGCTACTTACAAGGATCAACAACAGTTGGATACATTTGAAAAGACAACTGATTCCTATGAACTAGCTATTCGATGGGGTTACTTCGAAATGGCATATAAATTTATAAAAACAAAGAATAATGAAAAGCAGGAACCGACTTTTAAAAAATTTGACGATATCAAAGTAACATCATATGAGGTACAGAGAATCAATATTTCCGAGAACAAACAGTCGGTTAAGCAAACGGTTGAGATCCAGTACTATAAAATAAATCAGCTGATCCAAAAAACTCTGACTGACAGGCAGTCATGGGAATATGATGTAGCAGAGCAAAAATGGTACCTGCATAGCGGGTTACCTGATTTCAGGTAGCCTTACTGCCTTCAGTCCACCTGAGAGGAAGCCTTATCCTGAACAACGTCCCTTTCCCCGGTTTACTTTCAACGTATATGTCGCCCATATGTTCCGAAATAATCCTTTTTACCAATGGCAATCCCATTCCAAATTTTTTTTCTTTTGTGCTGAATATTGGGTCAAATATTTTCCGGATGTTATCATCACTGATACCATAACCCGAATCCAGTATATCAAGCATAGCGTTGTTTCCCTCTTCATATGTCGCAATTGTAATGTTTCCTCCATCAGCTATAGCATCACGCGCATTTTTCAACAGGTTCGATAACGCAATCTGTAAAAGATGTTTCTGCATATTAACTTTTAAAGGTGCCGCCCATGGCTTAAATTCTATTTTCAGGTTTATTTTTACAGACTTTTTTTCTGAAACAATAATCGCATCTTCTATAACTGTATTAATATCCTCATACCGAAACATCGATTTTTTGTCATGAAGCAATGACTCAAAATCCCTTACAATAGCGTCCAGCTTTTTTGTCTCACCCATTATATTATCGAGCTTTGATCTCACTTTATCAGAAACATCTTCTTTTTCAAGCAATCTCTTGCATGTTATTCCAATTACTGCAGAAGGGTTTCTGATTCTGTCAGCCAATGTCAAAGCCATCAGCCCCATTGTTCTTTCTGCAACAAGGGTTTCTATCTCCTGACTATAATCCTCCAGCAAATGCTTATAATCTTCTTCTTTCTGTACTATACTGCTATAACTGTACGCTCTTTCTATAGAATGAATTAAGAGTTGAGCAGAGTATGGCTTTGTAATAAAATCAAACGCACCGATTTTCAGAGCATTAATGACTTTTTCCATGTCAGCGTATGCGGTCATAAGGATCACCGGCATATTGGGGTTAATATCATGAATCGCCCTTACTAATTCAATTCCGGAGATTTCGGGCATTACAATATCGGTCAGAACGATTTCTATGTTTTTTCGCTGTAATATTTCAATTGCCTCACCTGCATTTGAAGATGTCGCTACCTCATATCCATACTCCTTCAGCAATACTGATGTAGCATCAAGCACGCTTGCATCATCATCAACAACGAGTATGAATGCTTTTTTCTCTTTATTCATCGATTTAAGAACCTCATATAATGAGTATAATGAATGAGTTATCAGCATGCAACTATTTTGTTTAATTGACGCCTTAATCGCCGATGTGCTATTAATATACCTGACTAGGACCACAATCAACGAAAAGGTCAAACCATCCACAGACATTGTGGTTTTCTGTCTTTAGAGTAATATGTCGAATGAACTGTTGATACTTTTAGGTGCTGCGGCCTCAATAGGATTTCTCCACACACTATTAGGGCCTGATCATTACCTGCCATTTATAGCCATGGCCAAATCAGGTCAATGGTCCCTGCGTAAAACTTCACTTGTCACCCTGTTATGTGGTACAGGACATTTATTAAGTTCTGTATTGTTAGGGCTTCTGGGTATTACTTTCGGCCTCGCAGTGTCAAAATTAGAAGTATTTGACTCATTTCGTGGTGACCTGGCAGCTTGGGGGCTTTTAGCTTTTGGGATGGTTTATTTTATCTGGGGCATTAAGAAGGCCTTAAAAAACAAGCCTCATGATCATGATCATTCTCACTCATATGGAAATAACCATACACACTCACACGTTCATACCAGCGAACATCTGCATGTCCATGCAGACACACGCAACAAGAAAATCACTCCGTGGATATTATTTGTCATATTCTTTCTTGGACCATGTGAGCCATTAATTCCTCTTTTAATGTATCCGGCAGCAAAAAACAGTCTGTTTGCGCTATCACTGGTTACCGCTACTTTTGGAATTGCAACTATTTTAACTATGCTGGGGATTGTTTTGACATCAATTTACAGCATAAATTTCATACCTTCAATTAAATTTGAACGATACACTCATGCTATAGCCGGCGCAATAATATCTTTTAGCGGAATATCAATTATTTTTTTGGGGCTGTAAACTCTAACATTTATTTTCAGGATTATTGCCAGCCGCAGTATTATTTTAAAGATGACTGAAATCGATAAATTAAAACACCTGCTAAAACACTGGCTTGATCATAACGATGCCCATATAGTCACGTACAATGAATGGGCATCAAAGGCCGAGTCTTTGGGAGAAAAAGAACTGTCTGGAATTCTGAATCAGATAGCAGAAGACAGCAAAAAACTGAATGGTCTGTTTGACAAGGCTTTGAAGATACTTTAGGTCAGTCTCATCTGTCCGATAATATCGTCATAATCAGTTTATATAACTCAGGATACTCATCCTTCACTATCAATATATCTTCTTTCAAAAGTCTTACTCCCTCTGGAATGTACTTTGAGAAATATTTCTTCCCTTTTACAGTAGAGAGAAATCCATATGCGCCGAGTGCCTGCATATGACGCTGGAGGCGGCAGACAATCAGGGATTCTCTGAACTGACCCCGGTTGAATGTTATTTCACCTGTTCCGGTGCCAATAGAAAAGAGGCCTCGTTTTTCGATTTCGGAAACATAATACTCAAGAAGCCCTTCCCTGAGACCGGCATCAATAGAGTAATACGGATCCCATAGCAGAGATGCCACATCATAGGCAGGCGGGCCGATCCTGGCTCCCTGATAATCAATTATACGCAATTCCCTTTGTCTCATGACCATTATATTCTGTGACTGAAAGTCACGATGAATAACGGTTTTAAAAAAAGAGTCCGCTCTTAAAGCAATGGCACCCAATTCATTTTCTAATTTTGAATTATCAGAAATTACGATCTTTGTGACCGCTTTTACAAATCTTTCGACAAAATAGTTAGTCTCCCACCTGAAATGTTCATAATCAAATATTCTTTCCTTCAGCATCGGACATTCTTCCAGATGCTCAGATACTGAAGTGTGAATTAGCACCAATACATCAATAACATTTTGATAAATACTTTCTATCTTTTTGTCTTCACTTGGACATTTCAGGTAACTATAAAGAGAGAGATCGCCTGTATCCTCAAATTGAGCCTGCATCTTCGCATTGTCAACACTCAATAATTCAGGGACCGGAATTGATAGCTTTTTGAAAAATCGAGCATATTCAATCTGCCGTTTAAAATCGGGGTCACCGTTTTGACATTGCATAAGCACTACAGATTCATTTGCATTCTTAATCCGGTAGAACTTTCTGTCCGACCCGCCTGTACCGATAAGCTGTCTCTTGTCTTGACCGGACAATCCTAATACTCTGATCAAATCAAGATCTATCCTGAAACCAGGGCCTGCAATGCAGTTTTGATAAACAGGAACCTCATTAATATCTGTTGTGCTTTTCCCTTTTTCATCTCTGGGAAGCAGTATACAATTCTTAAGGGCTGCTCCTTTTTCTACCTCACAATTATTTTCGATTACTACATAGCCTTGAATTGCAAGGTCCCGGCAGTTCTTTATTGAGGGATGAATAAATACAGTCTCACCTTCAGCCTTCATTGCATCAAATACTGCAGCAGCATACGAAGACGGTGTCCCGATATCACTCCAGCGGCAACCGCCCACATCAAATGTACCTATCCTGTATCCAGACCGTATTGCCTTCCTCCATGAATCAACTACACCGGAGGGCCCTTCAGGCAGTAAATTTAAAAATTCAGGCTCATAAACAGCAATCCCGGTAAATGCCATTTTCTGTTCATCTCCTGACGGCAATGTCTGCCTGTCCTTAACAGTAACGAGTGTTCCATGTCCATCCGTTACAAGACAGTTAAATTCCGGATAATCATGCACTGCCAGGGTAGCTAAGTTTTTCTCAGAAATATGATATTCGATCAGCATCTGCAAATTGATATCTGAAAGTATATCGGCGTTGTGAACCAGGAAGGGTCTATCCCTCAATAATTCCCGGGCGTTTTTCAGCGCCCCGCCAGTGCCGAGCATATCCGTTTCCGGGAAAAGAGTGATTTTATCATTAAACTGGCATTTAGCGATCCACTCCTTCATCTCCTCTATTTTGTGGTATATGTTCATGCCGATCCTGTCAAAAGGCAGGCAAGAGATATTTTCAAGAACGTATTGCAATACTGGTTTGCCTAAAACAGGTAACAGAGGTTTCGGAATATGATCTGTAATTGGACGAAGTCTTTCACCCAGTCCGGCAGCAGGAATGAACACATTCAGTTTACTCATATAATAAATACTGCTTCCTCACTTCACTGTCAAACTCAATACACTGAGCCTCCCACCAATCTTCCATCTGTTTCAGTGACCTTCCCTCTTCTATGTATGCTCTTAATTTATCAGTACCGGCAAGTATGTCGACCGGCAGTTTTTCGGTCTCATATTCATATGGAGGTTCTTTCCATTTAAAGTGTTCGTTGTAAAGTTCAAATATCACTTTTATAATCGCAACGCCAGTTTTAAAGGGTTTGTATTTTTCCCTGTCAGTTATATGAATTTGAGCCCCTCCGCATAGTTTATCTGCATGCTTCTGAAAAGTCGGCTTAAAATACATCGGCCTGAATATAACACCGGACAATTCAGCTTTCTTAAGGTTTTCTACCAGAATTTCAGGAGATATAAAAGGCGCCCCGAATATTTCAAACGGCCTTGTTGTACCACGGCCCTCACTCAAATTTGTGCCTTCCAGCAGACACATTCCCGGATAGACCATGGCAGTGTCCAGTGTCGGCATATTCGGTGAAGGCAATACCCATGGCAAGCCTGTCTGATCAAACCATCGACTCCTTTCCCATCCATTTACAGGAATGACATGGAAATCAAGATCATTAAAAAATTCTTGTTTTAAATAATAACCGATCTCTCCGATCGTCATACCGTGGCGCACAGGCAACGGCTGTCGTCCAACAAAAGAAACGTAATCCATTTCAAGGACAGGGCCTTCAGTCATTATCCCTCCAAGCGGATTGGGTCTGTCAAGAATAACAATCGATATCCCGGCTTCGTTGCATGCCTGCATGCATAATTCCATTGTCCATATAAACGTGTAATATCGGGATCCAACATCCTGAAGATCTATCACCATAACATCTATATCTGTCAGCATTGAGGGCTCTGGTTTTCGTGTTTGACCGTATAGGCTGTGAACGGGAAACCCCGTTTTTTTATCCTTAAAACCTTCCCATTCAACCATGTTATCCTGTGTTTCTCCGTTAATGCCGTGCTGAGGGCCAAAGAGAGTTTTCAGTTTAATTATTTCTGATTTCATAAAACAGTCAACAGCATGATCGAGACTGCTATTTACAGAAGCAGGATGCATCAGGAGCCCTGCCCTTGCACCCTTTAACGTGGCAGGCCATTTTGATTCAAATATGTCGAGTCCGGTTTGCATAAAGAAACAACTTTCTCCAGTATGAAATAATCTCTAATGTACGGCAATCCAGGAAAATCTTCAACTCTGATAAAATTACCGAATGACACTCTCTTTATATGTTCACATACCTTTCTGCATAAAAAAATGCGTCTACTGTGATTTTATATCCGGAATTTACAGCCCTGAAAATGCAGCCTCGTATGTCAATGCATTAAAAAGAGAAATCAGCCGTATTCCGAATGATGCTGCATTCTCAACTCTCTACATCGGCGGCGGAACCCCTACCGTGCTTGCTACTAACGTCCTTACAGAAATTACAGATTTTATTTTTTCCAAACTCAAATTCAGTGAAAATTATGAAGCGACAATCGAAGCAAATCCCGGGACAGTTGACACTGAAAAATTAACGGCAGTTTTACTTTCCGGAATAAACAGAATCAGTATAGGTGTCCAGTCTTTTAATGAAGAAGAACTTGTTTTTCTTGGCAGAATTCATAACCGTAAAGATTCTGAAGCCGCAGTTACAATAGCAAGAGATTCAGGCTTCAGTAATATAGGTATTGACCTCATATACGGTATTCCGGGGCAATCGCTGAATAGTTGGAAGACAACTCTAAAAAAAGCATTCAGTTTAAATCCCCAGCATATTTCTACGTACGAGTTGACTGTGGAAGAAGGGACGGAGCTTTATGCAATGATGAAGTCAAACACAGTTCCAGAAAATCTGAGAGTCGTTCCCCTTAATGAAGAGACAATTATCGAAATGTATGAATATGCCATAGATTTTCTTACCTCTAAAG